>JAABUI010000386.1_pt1 | contig 36465 bp, 34 predicted proteins | sample 5559111 | NCBI WGS metagenome assembly JAABUI01 (sample SAMN10711870, study PRJNA513365) | rock metagenome | isolation source: Antarctica rocks | place: Antarctica: Victoria Land, Buttleship Promontory | reverse complement strand
TAACCCTGAATAGGGTTGGCCTCGGAACAACCCTATAGCCTAGCGGCGAGCGGCCGGCGATAGTCATCAACATAGCCACCAACATAGCTACCAACATAGGTGCGTAGCTAGGATCGTAACAGATTGTGAGTCTTCTTATTTATGATGAGTCGTGACTCGACATAGATAATCTTGACTCGATGAAAGAAATAACGATCATCATTCATGTTCATGCGTTGTATCAGATTCTGCTCTCATGCATTCAATTGATCTTTGTCTCTCTCATACTCAGATATGTCAAAAAGCTTCTCGAATTTAGAAGCAATAAAGACAATGACAGAATTCGCAGAAAGATGAATGATGAAAAAAGATTGATTGTTCAAGATTTGTGCAATGATCTGAGCTATCATCACAAGAGACTGAGAATTCAACTTTATATAGATTGAAGAATTAAAAACGATGAATGAGAATGAAATGATAACATCATGTTGTCAAACTTAATTTTGAAGCTTTTGCATTACGCGAAAGATCTCAACTGAATTTTCGATCATACTTTGAGCGAACTGTTCAACAGCACGCTCATCGTTGATTGAGAGATTGTGAGATGACTTCATTTGAGCGAAAGAATAACTAGATGAGATTTCAACGTATGAAAACGTTGCAGAAAGTGTAGATCTTTCATAATGTCAAAGACTGAGCTAAACTAGAGATACTATCAATATAAAAGACTGATATTATTATTATTACTTTGATAGAATCTAGATACAAGACAATATATCAGATAATGTATAAGATAAAAGACAAAGAGTGAAAGAAAAGAACGAAAGCTCAACTTTTATATACATGAATCGAGCAGAATCAAGGCTAAACAATAGTTCTATTGACTTAAGATTGCAGAAGTTCATGCACATGACTGAGATGATCAAAATAGAATTGCTGAGACTAAATTAAGATGATGATGACTAGATTGATGACTTAATTCATTGAACTGCGAAACGAGTTCAATGAATCGAGATTATTTAAGATATTGACGATCTATGTTCTAAATCAAATTGATGATCTGACATCATGACAAAATGTCACAAATTTGATCATATGATTAAGTTCTGCAGAAAGAATCAGCGCTGCAAAAAGTGCATAAACAAGCATCTCATCAAGAAGTGCATGATGTTTTTGAATAAAAGATGTTGCATCAACTGCAATAAAAATCATGAATTCTGAAGATGCATCTGTCTCAAGTGATGATAGCAAATGAAACAAACGTTCAAAATTTATAGAAACAGATCATTCAAATACTTTGAAACATTCAAATACAATCACGCATTCTTTTTGCTGTTTCTGAACTCTTTAAATTCAATGAACTCTTCAAATTCAATGAATTTCTCAAACTCAGTAACAGTCATGTTAAAAACATGCAGTTGAATCGCTGATGAATCAGCTTGATAAATAGTAGAAATCAAGAAGAGATAAGTCAATCTTTTCTTTTACGTGAATAATGACTCAGACGAGATGACATTTGAGCAGATTCAGAAACATTCAATCAGAAAGCAAGAAAGACTTTTGATAATTGAAAGCATACAAAGAATCTTCTCATCACAGAGTCAACAATAGTTATAAATAACTTTATGATAAAACAATCTTTTCTATGAATTTTACAGTATAACATCAGAAAGTCATTAAAAATTCAAAAATCATTTTTAATTAATAAAGAAATTTGCGAATTTGACATAGTAATTATACAGAAGTAAGATTGCAACAACAATGATTTACAATTATTTAGCTCATCACACAACTTCTTTCATTTAATGAAAAACTCATTATCTTAATCAAGAACATGCATATACATTTGATTTAATTTTATTTGAATTCATACACTCTTGTAACATCAATTTAAGTTCGACTCATGAGAGAAACTATGCTATGTGTATTGAATAAACAAAATTCTCTGAGAAAGAAAATCACTCATTGACTACATGATGACTTCATGTCATTGAAACAATAAAATTGACACTATATTATCAGTAATGAATCTATAGCTTCTATTCAGCGCATGATGCTTGAGTAAACTCTTGATGAAAGTGTCTGTGCTGTTTAATTATGACACATCGTCTTTGCTCTGCTCTTCATTAATGATATTCTATACAATGATGCTTTGATCTTTGATCTTTGATCGTGAAGTTGATTTCATTGCACTCGTGATGCTCATGATTGTAGTGTTGAAAACTGCGTTCTCTTGCTCAATGATTGTCATTCATTGAGCAGAGAAATATGTGATGAAAGAGAGATGCACATGATGAGAAGATAAAGTGTGATTGTATTGAATAATTCTTTTCTTCTCTTGATTTGACTTATGTCACGTAGACGTTGAATAGATTGTTAGTATAAACATGCAATCGCAATCGTTCAATGTTTGACTCTGATCAATAGAAGAGAATGTGTTCTGATCGCTCTCTTGCGCTCTCAATTTTTCACGTAGATAGATGTATGATCTGACGTCAAGTAAAGAAGATGAACTCAAGCTTTCTCAGTATATCAGCGTGATCGACAAGTCACTACTTCTTCGAGCACATGTAGTCTTGATTCTCAGACTCATCATCTGAAATCACTATTTTATCTGATATCTTTTCATCAATTACTTGACAACACTGTCGATGTGATGAAGACGTTTCAGTATATCAACGCGATTAACGAGTCATCATCTCTTCAATCACTTGCAATCACAACTCTCAGACTATGCATCTGAATTGTTTAATCACTAGTAGTATCTTTTCATCTCTTACTGACATCGACATGTCATTAATCTTTCTCGTAGATTGATTGTGACTGTTAGAAAGAATGTTGTTGCATGAGTGAAAACTCTGCATGATGACTTTTCTAATCACGCAACGTTCTAACATCGTTTGAACTGCGTTGAATTGAGATCTCTTGACTCTTCTGACTTCTATTCAAACATAGAATAGAATCAAAAGATTCGTAGTCAACATCATGTACAAATGAATCTCGTTGTTAATTCATGCATATACATTAATAAACATTTAAAATTTGATCAATAAATAGTAGAAACAGTTGAATCAGACATTTACTCAATCAGAATATTAACTCGCAACGCAGATGATAAAATGCAAACACTAAGACTTTTAAATGTTTACAATTCATGCTCATTGTTTACTACATTTACAGAGAAATCTTTAATCATTTCTTATTTAAATGAACTACTCAAGAATGACTGTGAACAACTGATTGTAGAAGATTTCAATTTACATCATTCTCATTGAGAAAAGCGAAAATGCTTCACTTATCATATGATGATTGATATTCTACTAAACATTATTATAAACGTAAGATTGAAATTATTACTGAAATCAAACATTATTACTTGTGAAGCTCACAATCAATTTACGATGATTGATTTAGTCTTTAACAGCGAGAAAATACAGTTCATGATATGTAAGTGCAAGATACAAATTAATCTACATCAAAGATCAAATCATCTTTCAATCATCACAAAGTTATATTTATAAACAATTTCAGTGCAATTCTTGACTTGATGACTTTGAAAGAAAATGAATACAAAAGCATTGAATGCTTATTTGTGAATACATTTATCTTTGAAACACTCTTTAAATGACAAGATTATAATGAATGACAGAGTGTGTAAGATTATCAGAGTGCTACAGAAAATCATCAAGAAATTTATTTTTTTAACAAAGTCATTAAATTAAGTAAAAGACTTTTAAAATCAAAGCTGCTTCAAAGTAATAATGAAATCAAGACAACTGCAAATTATATGAAAAACATAAGATACATTAAAAGCATGAAATGAATATTTGAAGCATAATGATCATAAAAACAAGATCATTTGACAAATGAAATGTGTACACTTCAGATCACAAATGCATGAATTGAGTGAAGCATTCAAATTGATATGATGCTTTGCAAAATGAGTTAGAATCGAAAGTCAGTTATTTAAAAAGCTTTCTCAGTTTTCATCATTGAAGTGAAGCGACATTAATTATATGACAATGACGTTCAAGAAAAAAATCGAAATACTGCAAGAAAAGTTCTTTCTTTCATCTTTTTAAGTGAATGTCAATGACATTGCAAAGTCATTCATATCTTTAACAGTTTTATTCAATTCACGCATTACAGAAGATGAAGTGAAGCAAATAATTAAATGAGTAAAAGCAGACAAAGCATTAAATGCTTCAAATATTTCAAACAAAGTGCTTTAAGTGAATCTTGCAAAACTGATTTCAGTACTGATGAGTTTATTCAACGTATACATAATACATAAGTATCATTCAAAGCAGTTCAAAAAGACTCAAACAATAGTATTATATAAATTAAAGAAAAGTGATTATATTGATTCAAAAATGTATTGACTCATTGCTTTACTTGATATCATGAGCAAAGCACTGAAGTTGATCATGATCAAAAGACTGAGTGACATAGTCAAGATTCATTGCATGCTATCAAATGCTCAAATGAAAGTGAAATGCAAGCAATTCATGATCTTGACATTAAATTTACTGATAAATCAAGTTTACACAGTATGAGACTGTGAAATTAAATATGTAATCTTCATGCTAAACTTAAACATCATTGAAGCATTCAATCAAGTCTCACACGTCAAACTTCTGCATATGCTGAAAATGAAAAGAATATTAAGCTACATAATCAAATGAATACGCAGCTTTCTAAAGAATTGAAAGACATCGCTTATATTCAATGAACGAACGAGTGATATATGTAAGATAAACGCAAACATATTGCAGAAATCTTTCATTTCATTGATTCTCTTTCTATTCTTTAACGCAAGTTTAATTGAAAAATGCAAAGCATTGAGAATTAAAATTGAAGTGTTTCACTTCATAAATGATATTAACATTCTAGTTTACAACAGATTCACTGAAGAAATTTGTAAAACACTGAGCAAAGCACATGACATTTGCGCGAAATGAGCTTGCACTCATGACGCAATGTTCACATCAGAAAAGTATGAATTTACGCATTTCACTAAACAATCGAAGAGATTCAACATGATGATTAGCATATAAATAGAAAACTCAGTTATTAAATTAAAATCAGATGTATGAGTTCTAGAAATGCAACTGAACATGAAACTGTAATGAGACGCGCATCTTTGATAAATAAAGATGAATCACGTCACAAAAGTGCTGACACTTAGTTATCTTGAAGTCTTTACATGAAAAGCTATTTTCACAAAAGCGAGATAAGTATACTCAGCAGTAATGAGATCAGAAATCGCATTTGAAGCGTCAGTCTGATATCAGTGTAACAAGAAAGATGAACTGTTGAGCAAAGAATGCAAACTAGAAACACTTCAGAATTAAACTTTGTATCACGTAGCAGAAGCATTCAAAAGAGTAAGCATTGAAACTTTAAAGACAGAAACATACATAAGCTCATTACATATTCATTTGAACATGCTACAGAACAAGATCACGTTACACAGTTGAGTTAATGATTGAATGTAAGAGATCAGACAAGCATGCAAATTAATACATGCTCATTTGACGAAAGTTAATCACGTCATTTCTCACTTACTCATCATTAAGAAAGTAATGCTTCTGAACATTTTAATTCAAGAAGACACAAGAATACAGATGAGATGCAGATAATTATCTCTTTTTGCAATAGCTTTGATAAGTGATAGCATCGCAATAGCGCAGTATCATAAGAATCAATGAAATCAAAGATGAAAAAACTACAGAAAACGCATTGTGTGAGTAGCTCGAGAAACGCGCAGTCACACTAAAGAATATGCGCGTAGATAATATGATCAAATTTGATAGTAGCTTAGTAATATCTATTCGTATAGAAAGTTAACACTAGACTACGAAATACAGAAGTGAACTCTTCTCTATATACTCAGAAGACTAAGCTCAAGCATCATTGATGAGGCAAGCGAGATTATATGCAACTCATGCAAGATTTCTCGAAGATTGTATGTGACTTGAACTCTTATTATCAATGAAACGTCAAGAGTTGTATGTGACTTGAATTCTTGATAAGCTCAGAAACTTTGAGAATCAACGATAGAAATTCTCATAGACTCAGATTCTCGTTTGAGAGATCGATGATAGCGTTGAAGAATAATTCTCGTGTCTGTTCTTTATTCTCTGAAGAGCTTTGACTTTCATAGATCTGAGTTCTGACAATTATCTTTTCTTTTAATAACAACGTTCTCGTTGTTGAATTGTGAACGATCGCAAGCAGAAGAATGATGACGTCATGTGATGCATGACATCAGAGTTCGCTGTGCGTAATTGTGTTCTCGAGATTTTCTTTCAATAACGCGTGAGCATTGTTTTATTCTTTGAGTCATAAGTATCAAGTCTCTAGAGAATTGACAGTAGCATTCGTGTCTATTCTCTTGATTTTCATAAACTTAAATTCTGATGATAGCATATTCTTTAACTTCTGATTCTCGTAGACGTAGACTGAGCATTCTCTGTGATTCATGTAGATTTCTAGATGATCAGCAGTAGCATTCATGCTCATTCTCTGATTCTCGTAGATCTGAATTCTGACAATTATCTTGTTGTTTCATTATATTTCGACTGTCGCTTTGCAGACGTTTTATGTAGTTATGCAGTGTATTGTCATGATCTCGACGCTTTCTTTCATTAGCACATTTACGTCGACTAGACTTGAATTCTCATGATGACAATTGTAGTGAGAATTGAGATTTGCTCGATTTGAAGTTTTTCTTCTATAAATGATACTCGATAGTAGAAGCAGACAACGAGCAGAAGATAGTATCAGATAGTAGAAGTAAACAGTGAACAGAAGAGTGATGCTTCTGTTGTTTATTGTGACTAGCGCAAGAATGATGATCATCGATGTTTATGTTTATTTGTTGTGAAGTAGTGAATTTTTGTTGACTCATCTCTTTTATCTTCTGCGTGATCTTCAGCTTTCTTTCTTCTTCAACTTTCGTTCTTGCATTCAATCTTCATCATGTTATTTTACTTGATTTTTTATTCATTCTGTAAAGTAGTTCTGTACAATTTCTTCAAGTATCATGATCATAGTGAGTATGAATCAGCTTCTTGATTTGATGATGATGAGCTGATGATATCTTGAATGAAGATAAAGAAGTCTAAGAGAAGTGAGCGACGCAGTTCTTCGTTGTATCTCTCTCTTAAAACACGAAACGTGCTCGTATCACATCTGCTTGCTTTCTTCGTTATTGATTCTTCGTCTTGCGTCAGCGCGCTCGCTGTGTCTGCTGCTTGCGTTCAATTCTCTCATTCTTACGTCATCTTTGATCAGAAATCTGTCTCTCTTTCTCTCTACATGAGAAATCTTACGTTATCAACTCAGCATCACAAAACAGCTCTGAATGTGTACAGCAAAGAAGTTGTGATACAAGTCTTGAATAGATGTAAAAAGTGCGTGAAAAGAAATGTAAACTGTGTAAAAATAAAGTTTTCTATTGAAAAGAATTTCAAGAAATGCGCACTATGCGTCGTTATCAAGACAAATTGCAAGTATGAGTCATAAGTATAATTTTCAGTTTTCAGTAGCTTCAAGATGTGAAAATTCAATGATTAATTGATGCTTTTTAGAGCATTTGAGAACGACTTGACGCTCATTTCTGTCAGCTCTGTTCTCTCTTCATCTGACTCAAGCACTTCTCTGTCTCACTTAAACTCTTCTCATGTCGAGATTACATCTGATCTCGAGTTCAATCTCGTCAGTTCTGTCTCTTCATCACTTCGTTCAAGCTCTCTTTCTTCTCAATCTCACGCAAGCTTCTCTTCGTTCTTTGTTGCATCTGATTCTGAGTCTGTGATCGAGAAGATGATGATTGTTTCTTGCGATCTTTCTCTTGACTCAGCTCAGAGTCAGATGTTTCTTGAATTTGAAGAGTATATTGAGAAGAAGCTGCGTCTTCTCGTTCTTGATATCAAGATAAACAAAGATGACATTGATGAAATGAAGAAGAATGTTGAAGACGTGACTATCAATTGCAGAGAGATGCAAAAGCAAATGATAACACAAGAGACTTAAATCAATGATCTGCTGTGTCAAATTGCAAGACAGAACAAGATCATTGAAGATCTGTGAAAGCAAATTGAGAACTATAACAATTTTTTATTCGTCTTGATTGCTCAGACTCAGAGTGCTTTAACTCTTCTTGCGATGCATTCAAAAGATTAGAATGTTTCTGTTGCAATCAAAACATGCTCTTCTGTGATGTTGTCTTCGTTCTTGTTCTCTTCGCTTTCTCATGTCTCTTTGTCTTTGCTCTTGTCTGATTCATTTCTGTCAATGACTTCTTCTCTCTTCTTGTCTTTGACGTTGATCACGCAGTCTATCATCGAAGAGATGAAGAATGCTTCGCTCTCGTCTGATTCATTCTCATCAATGACTTTTTCTCTTTTCTCATCTTTGACGTTGATCACGCAATCTATCATCAAAGAGATGAAGAACACAATGAGCTTTGATATGAACTTCTTATTTCATTCATTCTGTCAATATGATAGCTTGTGCATGTTTTGTGCTGTCTGACTAATAGTTGCAAGAGTTTACTTTCATCAACTCTTGAATTTTCAAGAAAGTGAAAGCTGAATGATACACATATCATATAAAACTCATGAGTTATTCGTGTATCAATTTCTGCATCTGCTAACGACTTTTTTAAACTATTGAGTCGAGTATTGACGAGAATGATTGAACGAGAAAGTCTTGTTTTTCTTTTCTTTTTTTCTTTCTAATGATAACTAGATAGCTATCAATCTTTTTACTTCGTTTTATGCATACTTGTAATCTTTCATGACGATGTTAACGATTTACTTTCGAGCTTGATGAGATGTCTGCGATGAAAGAATCTCAATAAAGTCTTGCAGTTATCAAGACAGTCTGATGATTTTCAGATATTTTCTGAAGCTTCAAAGTTCTTTCAGCTAAGCAGATATTGCAACTGATCGTTCTGTATGCAACTATTCAGTATGTCATCGATCTTTCAGCTATCATGTATCTCTTTCTCTAGCTCAAGATCTTTCACGAGCGACTCATTCAATTTCTTCTTTCTCGAGCAGAAAGATTCTAGCAAGCTGACATTGAATATCGAATGTATGCGCGTCTTTGAAAACAGTTCAAGACGATAGACTTGTCTGCTCAGATGCTTCAGAATTTTATACAATTCGTATTTTCTGACTTCAAGTTTCTTGAAAGACTTCTTGATTCAAATGTTCTTGACATTCAATCACATCAACTGATCGACAAGATATGTCTTAGTTGAGTGTTTTTTGTCATGCTCAGTCGCGTAGTCAACGTTTGTCTCTGCAAGTCTGTAGCGAAGATTCTCGTGCAGTCTTTTCATTCTCATTACGTAGTTCGTGACTGACTCTGATTTCTTTGAGTGACTCTTGACGCTGAACTTCATTCTCGAGTGTCTTTCTGTGATTGCAAAGAATGATGTTAATGATGTTGCAATGTGAACACTGTTATTGTAAAAGAACTCGATCATGACAAGAAGATGAACTCAATCATTTTGAACATCATTGTAGTACGCTCGAAGATAAGTCTCAAGAGTTTGATTTTGTCTTTCGATTTGATCATCGATGCAAGAATGAAACGCAGTGTTAAGTTTTCACTTGATCAGAAGATGATAGCACAGCGATGTTCAAAAGTGTGATGTAAATACGAAATCTCTGTCAGAGACTATATCATCAGAAGTCTCGTGATATCAAACTACTCTGTCAAGAAAGAAATTAATCAGATTGAAAGCAATCATTGTCTTTCAAGTAGAAATGTAGTGCGTCATCTTGAAAAGACGATCGACTACAATCATAATGCTGTCGTAGAAGACATCTGAGACGCTTGTGCTGTTAGAAAGATCGATGATGAAGTTCATGATAATGCTTCTTCATACTCTTCGAGAAACGAGCAAACTATTCAAAAGTTCTCAGATTCTGTGATGTAGTATCTTGTGTTGCTGACATGATCTACAGATTCTGCAGTATTTCTTAATGTTCTTATTTGCAAATGATCAGTTGAAGATTCATTGAACAAGCTTTAGACATCGTTGAGAATCAAGATGTTCTGCAAGAAAGCTGTCATGATGTTGTCTCATAATCTCTGCTCTAAATTCGTTTTGTGCAAAGACATAAATGAATTTTTGAAATATCATGATATCATCTGTGATTTTCTTCGATCAGTTGATCATGAAGACGCTGAAGTCAATCTCAGTATCACGCATGCTTGAGTTTCTCTTTTTCATTAATTCTCGTACTGTGATGACAAGATGATTCATTTTCTGCTGTTTGCAGATCAGTCAGGTCAGACTCTCAAAAGAGTAGCTTGCAAAGTTGACAAAGCTTGAGATCAGAACATCGTTTCATATCAACGAATTGAAGTGTTTATGAATTTTCGTAGACTTTGAGACTGCGTCATCTGTCTCATCTGAATCATTCTGAATCGCAACGAAATGACTCTCTGATGTGTTCACTTTCTCTTTCATGAATAAAGCTTTCTTCATTTCTTCAGCAAAACGACGCATAGTCGAATCTCTGTTCTGACTCATGATCAAACATTCGCTTTTCTCAGCAGAACGACGCATGATCGAAACTCTGCTCTGACTCATGATCAAACATTCGCTCTTCTCGACAGAACGACGCATAGTCGAATCTCTGTTCTGACTCATGATCAAACATTCGTTCTTCTCGACAGAACGACGCATAGTCAAAACTCTGCTCTGATTCATGATCAAACATTCGCTCTTCTCGACAGAACGACGCATAGTCGAATCTTTGCTCTGACTCATGATCAAACATTTGCTCTTCTCGACAGAACGATGCATAGTTGAAACTCTGCTCTGACTCATGATCAAACATTCGCTTTTGTCAGCGAAACAACACATAGTCGAATTCTCGCTCTGACTCATGATTAAACATTCGCTTTCGTCAGCGAAACGACACATAGTCAAATTCTCGCTCTGACTCATGATCAAACATTCACTCTCTCTAGCAGAATGACACATGATCGAATCTCTGCTTTGACTCATGATCAAACATTCACTTTCTTCAGCAAAAAAATTTGCTCTTCTGCGTTTTCACTTCATCTGAATGACGTTTCTCTCAATCTCAGCGACAGTGATAGACATTGACTCGATGTTCTTGCAAAAGCAGACATTTTCTCTAGTTTCAACAACAGTAGTAGACGTTGACTCAATGTTCTCGCAAGAGCAAACATCTTTTCTAGTCTCAGCAACAGTAGTAGATTTTGATTCAATGTTCTTGCAAGAGTCAACATCTTCTTTAGTTTCAACGACAGTAGTAGATCTTGATTCAATGTTCTTGCAAAAGCAGATGTTCTTTTGACGAGAAATAACGACGTTTTGAAATCATCATTGAGACTTCTCGTCAGCAGTTGAGAGTTTCTTCAGAGTCTGAGAAACTCTTCTGATTCTCTTCGCGAATGCTGATAAGTTGATGATCTTTTCGAATGATCTGATGACTATTCTCTCATGATTCTTGATGCTCAGAATCTTGAACTGTCGAGTGAAGATGACGAGCGTTGATGCTGACTGACTTGAGAGATTCTTCAAGAGTTCTCTCATGTATGCTAGATCATGAGTGAACTCTCTCTCGTCTGCATCAATATCTTTCTCATAGTTGAATCTTCTTGACGAGTCATTGACAGAGTTGCTCGCTTTCTTTTGATAGAAGATCTTGAAGTTGTACGCAGTAAGTTTGTTGATTCACTTCATCTGTCTGCAAGAGAGCTTGATTGTTGTCATGAAGTGTCGAAGATTTGCATAATCGTTGATTATCTCTATTTCATGTCAAGTCTCTTCTAGATAATGTCTTCAATGATTCATGCTTTCGATGATCATCAGCATTTTCTGATCATGTGCATCATAGTTTCGTTCAATCGATTGTCACTTTCTCAATCAGATGACTACTGAGTGTCAATGTAGATTCTCGAGTGTGATATCTGTTTGTTGAGACATCATTATTCTCTCTGCAAATTCAGAGACATTCATCTTCAATCTTATGACTTTCGCAGAATTGAAGTGCTGAAGAACAACGTTTTGAGCAAAGATGACTTTCAGCTTCTGAAAAGCGTTTTGAGCACTGTTGATGAGTTCAATTCACTTCGTCTATTCTTTAAGAATTCATTTTTTCTTTGCGTTAGAAAAGAGACTCGTTTTGAGATTATTGATCAAGAATGATGCTATTCTTGAATAGTTCTTTATGAATTGATGATAGAAGTTGACAAAGTCAAGAAATGTTTGAATCTCTTTCATCATTTTCGATTATGATCAATCTCGAATGATTTGCACTTGATTCTTCTTCATTGAAATTTCTCTTTTTTCTACTTTATATTCTAGAAAGAATAACTTTTTCTTAAAGAATTTGCATTTGAAGAGCTTGATGTAAAGCTTTAGAATCTGCAGTTTGTCAAGAATTTGTTGTATATGATGAACATGTTTCTTGCGAGTTTTGCTGAATATCAGAATGTCATTCAGATAAACAAGACAGATGATGTCGAGAAATTCAAACAGAGTCTGATTCATATAAATCTGAAAGAAAGTTGATGCATTGATGAGATCAAAGAGCATCATGAGATACTCATATAAGTCAAATCTCGTATGAAATGTCATCTTTCATTCATCTTCTTCTTGTATGCAAAGTTTGTTGAACACATTCTTGATGTCAAGCTTGATAAATCACTTGACGTCTGCAAAATGATCAAAAACTTCATTGATCAGTGAAAGAGAACATTTATTCTTGAGAGTGATCACCTTGAGTTCTCAATAATCAACGCACGATTGCAGCGTTTCATCTTTTTTAGATGTAAAGAGCATGAGCATCTCAGCTGAAGAGATGAAGTATTGTATCATCTTTGCTCGAAGCTGTTTCTTGATATACGTCTTTTGTGCAATGAGTTCAACTGCGAAAAGATTGTACAAAGAGTTTCAAAGAGCGATACGATTCTTCTCGATGCAAATAGCGTGATCATGAGATTCATGAGTCGAAAGAACTTTGACTTTTTGAGTGAAGAAATTCGCGAAATTCGCAAATTCTTTTGAAACATTTAAGAATTGATCGACAATCGTATTCTCGATCTGTGTGAATCGAAAGTTTTCTTCTGTCATTGAAGAACTCAAAGAGTCATACAGAGCATTTAGAAGCAATCAAATGTGTATTGTGATGCTTTGTTGCTCGAGATTCTGAGTCAATCGAGTGCTTGAGACTTCTCGTTTCTTCTGATGATTATGTCAATGAAAAGACTTGAAAGTGACTTTTCTTATGAAGTTAGATTGATGAATATTGCATGCAAAAAGACTTGACGCAAGTCTTGCTTCATTGAACATCACGTAAGATGATTCTGAAACTGTTCTTCAATGAGATAGTTTTTTTCTTTCATTCTGAGCACACAAGATTCTTCAGCGTAAGCGTTGATGAGCAAACTCGTGAATGAGATTGTGCTTCTCAAAGAATGAAAGATTTAACATGAGATTCTCTGAGATATATTTGACAATGATAAAGATCTTCAAGATGCATAGATTGCTCTCATCGAAGTTCTGAATGTTCAAATCAAGCAGTATTGTTTCGTGTAGTTGCATTGATTTATCGTCGAAGAAAATTCTCATGAACTTTCAAGAATGAATATTCTTGATCTTATTTAAACGTTTCACGAGACTGTGATAAATCACGTTTAACATACACTCAGTGTTTATCATGATTCAAGTTTCAAGAAGATCAAGACATTTTGACTTGATCTTGACTACAAGAATGAATGATGTTGTGACTGAGTTCAAGTTCTTTGACATTGTCAACGCGTTCAGTTCAACAGACAGTTGACTGATCGAGTTGATTCATTGAGCTTCATACTCTTCAGTTGCTCTCTTTTCTTGAGTGATTGATAGATGAAAGAAATCTATCAAGCTAAGTCTTTTCTCAAGACGTCGACAATGAGAATGTTGTTAGAAACAGAAGAAGCTTCTGAGAAGAAAGCTTTCAAGAAGATGAATCATGAGTTTGAACAATTTAACTCTGCGTGATCTCTAGATTTGCATCTGACGCACGCTCTCTCGCTGACTCTGCGATATTTTTTCTTTTGAAAGACTGTTTTTCTCAATTCTGATTCTCGTTGCTCTTGTTGATCATCGAAGTATTCTTCTTTTTCTTGACTATCAATTCTCTGCAAGAAACTCTGCGAGTTCTTCTTGTGTGATCAATTCTCAAGAGATGAGTTCGTTTTCGACTGTTGATTCTGCTGAGCATAGTTCGAAGCATGCTGCGTGTCAATGTACTTCGTCAATTCTCGACAGAACATCTTGCTTCGTTGAGCGAAAGTTAGTACAATTAGCTTGATCTTGTTCAAAGAAAGTAACTTACTCAGAAATCTGAACAATAGTACTTTCTCAGACTTCATGACTTCAACACGATTTTGAAAATGTGTCTTGTTGAGTTTCAGAAAGAACAACACGCATGTTTAATCGCTTCTTTTTATAATGACATTTCATAAATCGTCTGCTCGATTCTGAAGTGACTTCACATCAAGCAAGCATTGCTGAAGAGTCTTGAGAAACTTTGCTCATGTGATTCTATGATCTCTTTTCTCGATAGTCTTCTTGATCTGTTGAAGATAGTGCGTCATCGTGATCTTTACATATTTCGTGACGTAATCAAGCTTGTCATCGTCTTTGATGTAGTTTATCTTGATGAAGTTCAACTTTAGTTTTCTGAGAAACAACTTCAGATTCTCGTTGATGATGAATTTAAACTTCTTCTCTTTTGAGAACTTATTCAAGAGAATGATCTTAGAGATGATCATTCTCTTCTTAAAGAGATCATCATCGATGAAAGAATTCTTTATGACTCTAGTGACAACTTTTTTGCGAAACTTCGATTTGAAGCGATCAGATGCACGACTTCGTCGTGTTAAAAAATAATCAGAGTTCAACGTGCAAGACGCTTGATCTAGATTTTTTAGCAGAATGACGTTTTCAACGAATAACATCTTGCGTCAAGCGCACATCTTCAAATAATTCTGTTGTTTCTGCAAGATCTTCACATCATTGATAATGCTCTGAATTTCGTCGAGAATAACGAATGAGAATTCATGCTCAACGACTTTCATTCTTGTCTGAAGCAACGTGCGCTGTCTCTCTTTTCTTTCTACATCAACATGAGCACTTCTGATATCTTCGTTCAATGTTGCATGACAACGAGTCTTTAATAGATTCTTCAAACTAACGCTTGCAAAATCAGAAGACGATCGAGTCAATGAAGTCATGAGATCGACGATGATCGCTTGACGCTGCGCAAGACTCTTCGTCGAATTCAATTGAAACTTCTCTTTATTGTCGCAAGAGATTTGATCAAGCAAAGCGAGTGCAAGCTCTGTGAAGATGATGAAAGTAGACGAGATAACGCTCTTGAAAGACATGTGAATATTGCTTTCAAGAGATGAGATCACGACATCAAGAGAGATCATATCTTGATCGTGATGCTCGAAGAGTACATCTACAACGTCAGTGATGATAATCGCTTGAATCAGAGACGCAGAAGTCTCAAGAATGAAAAGAAATTGAGATTCGCTACAAAGATTAAGTGTCATATTTGAAGAATTGCTGTTCAAGTTGATGATTTTTTTTTTGAATTGTATGAACTATCGTCTCTGCAATAAAGTAGAGTGTTAAAATTGTGAGTAGCTCGAGAAATGTGCAGTCACACTAGAGAATATGCGCGTAGATAATACGATCAAATTTGATAGTAGCTTAGTAATATCTATTCATATAGAAAGTTAACACTAGACTACGAAATACAGAAGCGAACTCTTCTCTATATACTCAGAAGACTAAGCTCAAGCATCGTTGATGAGATAAGCGAGATTACATGCAACTCATGTGAGATTTCTCGAAGATTGTATGTGACTTGAATTTTTATTATCGATGAAATGTCAAAGATTGTATGTGACTTGAACTCTTGATAAGCTCAGAGACTCTGAGAATCGACGATAGAGATTCTCATAAACTCAGATTCTCGTCTGAGAAATCGATGATAGTGTTGAAGAATAATTCTCGTGTCTGTTCTCTATTCTTTAAAGAGCTCTGACTCTTATAGATCTGAGTTCTGACACATTGTAAATATCAATATCATTTCAACACAAAGATTGCATTTATTCAACAAAATGATGAAGATGCATGATAATTTACAGAAAGCAGAAAGCATTCTTGCAACTTACATCAGAATGAAACGCATAGATTTGAATGTTTATCTGCACTTTAAAAACATTTCAGACATGAATAGCTTGCAATGCAACTGCAAATAAAGTCATCAAATAACGAAGCATGTACTTATGCATTGCTTAAACTGATTGCATTTGCGATCAAGAATGTTATAAAATGCTGACTTCTTGAACTATTGAATAATCATCATCATCATGAAGAATCTCAAAGCAGTAGCAAAGATGATGATGAAAATGAAACTCTTGAAGCAATTTAAAGTGACTAGAACACTCATTCTTTAACATGCAATCAACGCGAACAAATTTGATACATAGTTTCAAAACTCACTGTTTCAACTGCGTGAAGCAGTTGTATAAACTGCAAGTGATTTTCTATCTCAGAAAATTTTATTCACTCGATATAAATAGCATAAAGTCTCTCATGAGTCGATTTAATCAATGTCATAAGAATGTATAAATTTATTATTATTATTATTATTATTATTTCATTTTTTATTACTCTTGAATTGATTGCAAAACTGATTGCAAAGTAAAAATAATATTGCAACGAATTTTAAATTCAAGTTTACAAAATCAAATTTCAATCATAAGTTAAATAATAAATCATGATTATCAAGCAGCTTAAAATCATCATTATTAAGCTCATCACCATTATTCTCATCATCACTCAGTAAAAAATCTCATAACAAGCAATTTGTTGAAAAGATGTTTTGAAAACAGTCAATAGTGAAGTCAAGAACTGATGATAAAAAAATGAAGTTCATTAAAGTAAGTTTTGAGTCTTATTAAATTGCAAAAATGATTGTAAAAGTGATTTCAAAAATGCTGATTATATGTTAAAATATTTGATTCATTGAGTTAAATTGTGTTTTCAATGTCATCATAAAAAGTAATTTTATCAAGTTCAGAAAAGTATGAAAATATTATAAAGAAACTGTGATACTTTAAGAAATTTATCAATATCAAGAAATAATTGACTTACTTATTTCAAAGCTATCTTTTCAACATGTAATTCATGAAATGTATCATGAATTGATTAAAATTAATTTTTGCTTTTAATTGAAAGTTATAAAAACATTGCAGAAGACTGCAAAAACATGATTCATGATGATGTATAAAAACTAGTTTTACAATTAATTTTGCAATTAATTTTGCAATTCAAATACTAATTACTTAACAGACATCAATCTTTGCACAATTCATGCAAAGCATGTAATCATTCAAGTGAAGAATATAAGATTGATTTTTCATTTAATTAATGAAAAGTTCACGTTTGATACTTTCTTAAACTATATGACAAAATAATCATAATGTAGATAGAATGCAATGCTGTCAACAAGATCAATAGCTGTTTATATAAGATTATGAATACTATTTTTGCATTATGACATTGTTAATAATACTATTGTTTTTACATATGATTGAATGTAAAAGTTATTGCTTTTGTTAAGAACTTTAAATTTTTTTCTTAAATATAAAATTGTTTCATTAATTAAACATACTATTTTTAGAAATTAAATTTAAATTAACTCAACTCAACTTTAAGTTGAACTTAAGTTAAAAAAATCAACTCAATCTCAACTTGAACTTAAGATTGAGTTAAGTTGACTTCTTTCAACTCAACTTAATTCTGACTCAACGACAGATTTAAACTTTAAACAGTGATATTTAATCAAAAGTTTGATTATCTTTTAAAATAATTCTTTGCAACTTATTTTATTGAGCTTCAAAATTAAGTTTTTTAAATGTGAAGTAATATTAATCATTGCTGTCATCAATGACAAAGCATGCATTAAAAACTCATTCATCAATTTATTTTCAAAGTTTTTTACATTTCTGTTGACATTTCTGTTTGATTCAGAATATTTTTACATGTGAACTCATGTCATAAAGATTCTGCATAAAATGTTAGTTACATTAAACATAGAAGATTGCTACTTGAATTACTTCTTTCATCAAGATGTTGCTATTTTAATTCATTGAATAAAGCTTTTGAAGAATGAAATTCAGCTGTTAGAAAGATGAAAATTCAACAGTTATCACTTATATATTAAAGCTCATTCTAACTATATATTAAATATTTCTAGAAGATATCAAAGATAGTCACTTTCAATCAGTTAATTAAAGTTAGTTTTTGTTGATCTTGATACTTCATATCAATGTTTCTGAGATTTGAGAGTGCTTAACATTTCAGAGTGACTTTCAAAACAAATTTTAACTCTGAAGATCATCAGAAATCATTGAGTTTGCTCAAATACATATAATATATATTCATTTAAACGAAGATGATACTTGATAGAAGATTCAGCTTGACTGAAGATTATCAACAAGCGAAGATGACTGTTAATTGATTTGACTCAATCAATGTTGATCATTAAAGAACAAGAAGATTAAGCAGAAAAAAGAGAATAAATAGATCATTCTTTCTTCTATTTTCTTCATCATCTCTTTCTGTTTCTTCATTTCTTAAAATTTAGTCAGAAACGCGCTTTTGTCTCATTTATTCACTTCATAGATTCAGTCGCTTAGATAGAGAGAGTGCTTGACATCTCAGAGCAACTTTCAGAGCAAATGTTAGCTCTGAAGATCGTTAGAGATCATCGAGTTTGCTCAAACACATATAATATATACTCATTCAAATGAAAATGATGCTTGATAGCGAGACTTCTTGAGAATTGACACAAGTCAACGTAGACTATACAATCTACAATATCTTGAAGAGACTAAAGCTTTCTACAATAAGAAAAGAATCTCGTCTATATCAAGATCTATGTCATTCTCTATTCTCGCTGAACATGCTGATGAATCTCAACATAGAAGCATCAACAACTCTCAAGCAAATCGTATCTCACAAGAGCTATGTTTCTCTGATTCGCGCTTGTCACGCTCGTCATCGATTTTGTCTCTGCTCAGAGCTACAATCAGAGCACAGATCAACATTTTTCTTGCTGCAATCTTATGCTCTCTGATGATGCATATATTGATAAATCGTTACACGCAAAGAATTACGTGTGTGAACAGAGTTTCAATCAAAGTCTTTCGTCTGCATCAGATCTTGCTGTCTCATATGTTTACTGTCAAGCTAAGTGCGCTGATTGAACGCTCGTCACTCTCATCAGTCTAAGCAACTGAGTCTCTACACTTCTTCAGTTTATTCTTTCAGTGATGATTTTCAGCATGACAATCTCTTGAAGCTATAAGTTTGAGATCTCGATTGTTCTTTTTGACTTTGATATCAAGAAATGAACAAAGATCGCTAAGATTGCACTCAGTTTTCTCGTTGTCTTTCTAATAGTCACTATCGACACTGTGTTTTGAGTGATGACTCTTTTGACTGAAGCTGAACTTATGCTATTCAACGAGTTATACTAGACTCTTCTGAACTATAGAATCATCGTTTACTTCAACGATTGTAGCAGAGTTCATCATCAGAAATTGAGTATCACACAGCGAGTTGCGTTACTACAAGTCATAGTTGTTGATAATCTGAGGTTGAAGATAAGAGATCTAAAGAGAATAATCAAGAAGACAATTATCGAAGAACTCGAGACTCAGAATATGACGAACCTAAGGTCAATAATCAGAATAAATTGTTTACAGAAGCTGACGTGACTGCGAATGCTACAAGAATTCGTCTCTTATCAATACTATCTTCTCAACTCAGCTTTAAAATCACAGTTGAAGCTTCAGTTCTCTTCTACATTGAAGAATTTATTTACTCGTGTGTTGAACTCTTCAAAAAACTCGACGACGATGAATTGTTGCACTCTCTTACTCTGAGAACATGATGATTGATCATTGTACATGTGATCATCGTCAACGAATGTCTCTTAGCCAGTAGCAATCTCAGCACTACTTGCGCTATCTTTGAATTAAGAACTCAACCTCTAGTTAGACAAGAATGATTATTTTGAAAGTCAGTTTATGATTTCTATTTTCAGTCAGTATCAATGTGAAACAGAGACTTCAGCAAGATGATCTGACTCAAGCACACTACAGAGTGAATCGTTCATAATTCATGATACAACGGGGCGATTCATATGCATCTCAAAACTCGAGTCATTGTAATCATGACAACTCTCGTATTGATGCTCGCCTTGAGCGTACTTGCCTTCTTCGTAGCTGTTACGCACTCGAATAGTGGTCTCAGCTGTCGCGCGTTGACCATTCTTATCTACGCTGAGTTACAGCTTGTTCTCATTTTCATGATAGTTTGAAGAGATTTTCACTCGTTTGCAGTTTCGTCGAAACAAAGCAGACTCTGATGAAGAAAGGCTTCAACGATCATACGCGATATAGTGCTCGACAGCTTTTTTCTTCTAGTCGTCTTTACCTGCTTTGCAGAAACGCTGATGCAGATTATGAGTGTCTATCGAAACTGTCTTTGTGACATATCAGCTCGTTATTGACTTCATTCTTATGAAACTTTCGTTTCACTCGCCTCGAATACTCAAGACAGAAGAAATGTAAGTCATGATTGAATTATCATAGACTTTACTTCGATGATATTGATGATCATCATTTGCTATGTTGAGTGATAATATCAGCGTTACTTGAGAAAAACTTTTGTAAAGCATATTGAAGCTTTATTCAAGAAAATATAGACAGTTCAAACGACTTTAGAAGAAGAATAACGAAGATCTTAGTGCAGTGAATCAGCGATTTCTGCACGCACGTAAACTGTACTGAAATAGTTCTCAAGTCTTTGTCAAGTGTTGCATCAGATGATCAGTAATCATCTGATCGAACATCAAAATTTTCATTTATCTGTTTATCTGTACATATCTGCATACATAGATACCTGCATACTTACATTACTTACCTGCATCTGTCAATACCTACATTGTACGCGATTTACTATATCAATATTTATCTATTTTTACATCATTTTTCATGTTTCAACTAACCTATATTCACTATGCTCATAATCATCTCATTGATGAATTCTTTGATTTTAATTCAACATGTGTTTTAAATCTTTCTTCTTAATACTAGTACACTGTAAGTGTGATCACGTCTGTTCTCGATGTTCACTAAAGATTAAACGCGTCTGCGTGAGTTTTAAATAGGAAGAAGAGGATGAAACAGTAAGTATTCATCGAATTACTGAAACAAACTATAACCAATGACCCCTTCCCTTCTTCTTCAAAATACAAACTTCCCCCCATCAACCCCATCGCATCTTCAACCCACTTCTCCCCGCCACCGTCGCCGCCACAGCCCTAAAGGTCGCGGCCCCCATGATATCAAAAATCGCCACATCAGCGCTAAACTCCTTCGCGAACCAATTCCGCAATTCGACCGCCAGCAGCGAATTCACCGCATACGCATGCAGCGGTTTGCTAGTATCGATATCATCGCTTGGGATCGACAGCGCTTTTGAGATTTTCTTGACGAGGGCGTCGGAGACGACGGTGCTGGCCGTGGCGAGGGAAGGGGCGGCGCTGAAGAGGGTGGGGTAGTCGATGATTTTTTCATCCGTGGTGCTGTATTGGGAGATCCCGTTGAGACCCATTTGGTGGAGGTGGCGGTAGGTGGGGCGGTGGAGAAAGTAGGGGAGGTCGATACCCTTTGCCCGCACTGCGGCGGGAGTTTCGAGCCCGACTACCACCTGTCCCGTCTTCCGCATTTCGGAGATGTCGAGACTAGGGTCACAATACCTCTCCAACAGCGCCTGGAATTCTTTCTGCCAAACCGGCATCAAAAATCCTGCAGCCGCGAACCCTTTCTCGAGATATTCGTTTTCAGCGACCACGCCTTCCGATTTCATCCAGCCGAGGTCTAGCGATACTGCTTTTTGCCCCAAGGCGAGGCGGTGGTTGGCGAGAGCGTCCATTAGGTGTTTCCGGCTGCGTAGTTGGCTTGGCCGCCGGAGCCGAGGATGCCGGCTATGGAGGAGAGGAGGATAAAGAAGTCGAGGGTTGGGGGGAGGAGGGTGGAGAGGTTGTGGGAGCCGAGGGTTTTGGATGCGGTGGCGCTTGTCCAGTCTGCGTGGGACATTTTTTCGAAGACGCCATCTTTCAGGACCATGGTGCCTTGTATGCAGCCTTTGATGGGCGGCATGGTGGTTGCACAGGCCGCTAAGACGGCTGATAATGCCTTTTTTGCGGTTATGTCGCAGGCGGGTGTTTCGATATGGACGCCTTGGCTTCGCAGTTCTTCAAGGAGGGCGAATGCAGCTTCGACACGTGGTCCGGACCTGGAGAGTAATATGAGGTTTCTTGCACCTCTAGAAGCCATCCAGCGTGAAGAGCTTCGGCCGAGGCCTCCGAGACCTCCTGCAATCACGTAGGTTGCATTTGCGTCGAAGTGATAGGTGGGTTTTGTGTCAAGAACAGTCTGTGGCCATCAAAGTCAGCCTGAAGAAACCACATAGAGTTAGTTCTGAAAAGAATGTGGACACTGACGGCGACTAGATCCATCTTCCCCATCTCTACAACGGTCTTCCCAGTGTTCTTTCCCCCCTGCATATATCGGAACGCCTGCTTCACCTCCGAAACAGGATAAACATGCAACGGCTTCGCTGCGCACAATTTCTTCTTCTTCACCAAATCCATCACAGCTACTAATGACTTGCGGAAAAGACCCGGTCGCTCCATAGACATAGCAGCTGCGTCGATGGCGCCGAAAGAAACGTTCTTCTCGAAGGGAAACATTGGCAGCTTGGCATGAGAATCGATGTCTTGCTTGCCGATTTCGACAAAGCGACCATAGGGCGCCATACATTCCCACGTCGCGACTAGAAGCTCACCTGATAGCGAATTCAGAGCGACGTCCACGCCGCATCCGTTCGTCATGCGCATGACGCCTTGGGCGAATGTTGCGTTCCTGCTGTAGAAGATGTGGTCTTCGGGTATATCGTAGATGTCCATGATCACTTTCTTCTTCTCTTCAGAGCCAATGGTAACATAAACCTCAGCACCCAGATACTGTGCGACCTGAATAGCCGATTGTCCCGTTCCTCCAGACGCAGAGTGTATAAGAATCGACTCTCCCTTCTTAAGCCGCGCAAATTCTACTAGCGAATGCCATGCCGTGACATAAGTAACCGGCAGAGCCGTCGCTTCGACAAAAGAGAGCTTGTCTGGGATTTTGGTGACTAGTTGTGCGTCACATCGAGCGTACGTTTTGAAGCAACCCAGCATCCCTTCGCATACTCTGTCACCTGGTTGAAGACCGCAATCGGATCCTCCCACTCGTGTCACGATGCCAGCGGATTCGCCGCCTAGTGTGCTTTTCTTCACGCGTCCCAGGACGGTGAGACAGTTCATGAAATTTACTTCAACGGATTTGACTTCGAGTTCGACTTCGTGAGCTCCAAGCGGCTTCATGCAATCTGTGTCCTCGACGAACTGCAAAGAGTCGAGCAAACTCGGGGTAGCTATGGTCAGCTTGAGTGGTGGGCCCTGTCCAAATTCGACGGTCTTATGTTTCCGAAGACTCATTTTAGCATGAAGGTCGATGTTCGTGTCGTTGGCTTTGACTAGCCGGTTGATATGCATTATTCCATCGCGCTCGACGTACTCGGGCTCACAATTGTCCAACGAATTGGAAGTAGTGATTTTGAAAATCTCCAGAATCCTCTCCGCTTGCGATTTGATGGCATTCACTTGGCTCTCGAGGGCCATAGTGATGAATTTGAGTTTACTATTCTCCGAGCGAAGAACTCTAGCAAGGTCAGTCACCATACCATAGTCTGGCGCCGTTTTTGAAGATTTTCCTCCTTCGGCAGTCACCCAGAGTAGTTGTTGGGCTGAGAAGAGTATCTTTTATAAGTTTTCATAGCTCTTAATGTTCATATCTCGGATGAACGGCTTCTCGGTCTCTAGAAGAAGAATGTAGAAGTTCTCATCTCTCTTTTCCGCCGAAGCCGCCTCATGAATCGAAACAATGTCGCAGTTTGTATTCTTCGTAAGGCCTAGACAGACCTTGACCTCATGAGCAAGAGCGTTCTGCGCAGAAGAGCCAACTTCAACAACAAGCTTGACCTTGCTTTTTGGCTGGACCTCGACCGTATCCTCAACAGCTGTAGAAACAATGATACTCATCTCATGGCATGACTGATCTTGATAATCCTGGAAGACTAGATCTGTCCCAGAGAATCCGGTTTGCGAAAGAACCTCATGTCACTGTGCTTCCGTGATACATGGACTTCATTCTCGGTAGAGCTCATCACCTTTTCGATATGTTAGCACTCGAATGAATAGAAAGTGGGTTAAGACTTACTGAGCCACCAGCCACGAAGCAATCCAAACACGAATCCTGCCCTGATAATGTCGAGTCGGGTGATCTCGAACATTACGAGTTTACCACCACTATTAGTATTAGCAAGAATTCTCTGTCGCCTCAACATTGATACTCACGATTTCAGTAATTTGCGCATGTTCTGCATGGTCACACTCAGATCTCACGTGGCATGTAGTACCTACCCAAGGTTAGCTTGTTGAACGAGCCAGTCTTTAGAAGGTGTGACTTACGCTAGAGGCAACTAGTAGATCGTAGGTTCTCAACTCGAAACCCTGCTCGAGCGGATCACCTTCAATATTCAAAGATTTAAACTCCATTCTCTCATGGCGACACCCGAAAGTCTTCTCGCCTTTCTCGAAAAATGACGTTGAGATATCAGTGAAGTCATACTGAGCGTATCTCGTGGGGCCTGAACTTTCAGAAGAAAGCGAAGAAAGTATTTTGGCAGTAAAGCCCCCTGTCCCGGCACCAACCTCAAGGATTTTCATTCCCGGTTCCTTATGAGCAAGTGCGTCAAGATACTTGCCGAGATGTTTGCAGCACGACACAATGTCGAATACCTCGCGATAGTAATCTTCGGCAAGCTCTCCTTGAAATAGAAGCTCAAGGAGATTGACTTCGCCATTAATGATTTTGAGAAGATTTCGCCCAACCGTCACAAAAAAATTTCCCTGTTTGCTACTGCTTTCTATGCGGCTGAAGAGAGTATCGATGTATTGTGTGTCCTCCGAAAGCGCTTTCCAGTCAGGTCGACTGTGTGGTAGATCTTCAGCGTCGAATTTTGCAATCTGCCATTCCATCCATGCGATGTACTTGCGTATGTGCGGCTCCAAGACCGTTGATGAATGGCCCCCTCGTATTTCGATATAATTTTTCCAGACGAATGAGAAGAGAAGAAGACTCACTCGTTGATAAGACTCAACCGATTCGACGACCTCAGCATGTTCAGCTTTGCTGTACGACAAAGTCTGCTGAGAGCTCATCAGGTCAACGTCCGACTTCCAGTCTATGCTGTAGCACAATTGTCTTTGGTCAGACTGTCCTTTTAATACGGTACCCTGACTAGCGACTGTCGTTGTCTCGAGGCTCTCAATTGAAAGCAGAACATCGCCCGTGACCTTGTCTAGAGCGAACATATTGAATTCAGTCCCGCGATAGCCTTTAAACGCCGATTTTGTATAAGCTTGAATTGACTCTGACTCAGAATGGCTAAGACCGGAATTTGATATTCATAGCTTGCTCATCCGCGTTGGAATAGTGGTGGGTATCATCTCTTGAGCACCCTTGGTCAATGCCACGGAGAAAAGCTGAGCCACGCCGTCAAGAGTTGTGGGATGTACAACATGAGGCTGAGGATGATTCGAATTATCCTGAGCAGACCATTCAAAGGTCCTAACTTCAGTCATTGCCTCGCCCTCATTGTTGCAATGTATCTGCTGAAGAGGTCGGAAAGCCGGACCAAAAGTCAACCCAATCTTCTGCAGATGCTCATACATACGCTCTGGTTCGACGGTCTTGTTGCAGGTCCCGACCGCATTTTCGTAACGTTGCTTGTAACAACGCGACCTTTCCGCTGCTTCTTTGCCTCTATCGACCTCAGTTTCAGCCTCCTCGTACTTCACCTCGATGGTTCCACGGCAATTCTCAGCCCACTGACCATCTTCATAGATACAGACTCTAAAGTCAGATGATGCAAAGTGTTTGTTGAACGCATCTTTTGAAGGCCGTATGTAAAGCTGTGTCTCGACGCCTTCTAGGCTAACCGAAATCGTCAAGGTTTTGTGAAAGGTAGCTTCTTTGATATGATATCCTGTGATACGCCGATTCTCGTCCGCTAGTTGGCGGGCACCCTCAATAGCCATGACAAGCATTTCAGCAGCGGGGTATACGATGAAACCATTTACCTAAAACATTTAGCAATGATTGAATCAGTGAGAAGTGTTTCATACCTTATGATCCACTACCCACGGTGTCTCGAATACTTTAATGAACTTTCGCCATCTAGCTTTCAAAGAATTCCAATCGGTGGCAGGAGTCCCGAGTAAGTCAAGACGTGAAACTTTGCGAAGCCTGTAGTCTTTGCTCAATCTGCTTTCATACCAGTATTTCCGAGAGTGATCGAATTGATACTCTGGTAAATTTGGTAGTACCGCGGGCTTTTTTCCTGTCTTGTTGTTAACTTCATTGATCTCGGCAAGATTGAGCGAATATCTCAAAGTATGAAAGCGGCCTGCAGCGTTCAAAGTGGTCTCGAGAGCCGAGGCATGCCGAATCAAGAGGGAGCTGTAAGTAACATCGTTCCCTCTAGAAATTGTCTCCAGAGTCTCTTTGACTGGTTCTCGTAAAGCAGAATGTGGTCCGATTTCGATGAGATCGTGTATCGCGACGGATTTTTGATGAGCTTCACCCAGCTTCTTTTTTTGAATCTTTGCAGAGTCTGAAGCCAGTCGCACAATTGCGTCCGAGAATTTGACAGGGGAGATCATATTCTTGACTCAATAGTCGCTTTGACAGGTTTCAGCTTTGGAGATTTGCCTAGCGATTACCGAGAATATCATTATTGGAGTATCCTGAAGCGGCTCTCCAAACTCTAGCTCTTCAATCGACGTGCGATAAAGATCGACGATCTCATTCATCTGTGCAGCATGGTAAGCTACATCGACCTGAAGCTTGCGTGCAAATATAATATCACTATCGAGAAGCAACTTGAGAGCGTCAATCTGAACCTCGTCATCGGATAAGGTGATGTTCTTCGGGCTGTTGATACAAGCCACAGTGACACGAGTACTTTCATGACGCATAGCGAGTCGATCAAGATAGGGGCGCGCTGCAGCTTCCGAAAGACCAACTGCCATCATAGCGTCGCGACCGACTGATAGGTCAGCTAAAGTAGCTGTAGACTTGTCTCGGAAGTAAGTCACTTTACATGCAGACAGAAGCGAAAGACCACTCAAACAATATCTTCTACGTATTAGCACCAAGCTTTATCAGTGAATTCAGAGCTCACTCACGCTGCAGCAATTTCGCCAGAAGAATGTTCAACAACGGCAGAAGAGACGATATTGAAACTTCGAAGTAGCTCGATAAGGGCAATCTGCAGTGCTGTGCAAATCGATTGACTATATGCTGAGTTGTTGATCTTGAATAATTCCTTTTCTTTCAGGAGCTCATCTGCAAACCGTTAGTTTTGGCACGAGGATGCTTCTGGCCATGGCTGAACCCTCAGTCGACCGCCTTCGCTCTCATGACAGTGATGAGATGGTTGAACTGCACAGAAAATTTAAGGATCGCTTACTCATCAGTAGCCACTCGCAGCCCAAATCTTGTAAGCACATCTCAAATTTCCGAAGGATGTTCTGAAATATCGAGTATCTTAGAAGTTCTCGACTCATTTCACTGTACTGTGTTCCTTGACCAGTGAAAATGAATCCAAGGCCAAGCTTCTTGCTCGATCGAACGGGTTTTGATGAGCGAATTTCAATGTCTCGTAGCTCAGAGAAGAATCTGACGACGGCGAATGACTTCCAGGCCAAGGAACTTCGTCGAGCAGCCAAAGTGTACGCCAATTTCTCGATATACTCTTCAGTCTCTATCAAGCCAAGAGACAGAGCACCAAGATATTTGGCGTACGCTTCGAGAAGACGAGAAATACCGCCTTCGTCAGCAGCGGACCAAACCAGGACTCTTGAACATGAACGAAGTCGATCTTGTGTGACAATCTGCCTGTTGATGTGTGCTCTGTTGGCATTGACTTCACCGTTGATCTTTTCAAGTGACTTGTTGATATTTATTCCATTGGTTTGGACTTCATTCTCAAGCTCGTAAGATGCCCTGTCGATGTGACGTCCGTTGGTGTGTGCTTCATTGATATATACTTCATCGTTGATCCCATTAGACGGTCTCTTGGTGTGCGATCCGTTGGCATAAGCCTCGCCATTAGTCCCGTTAGACGTGCCGATCGTCAACGCACTTTCATCTATTGCAGTAGAAGAATACATCTGCTCTTCCAGAAGCGAAGGTGTTCGCACGGTACAATGATTGGCAGCAATACCCCTCTCGCGAAGGAAATTGTACGCATCATCAAGCACAGCATGCGAGTTGACGCCATCGAAGCCAAAGGAGTTAACCGACGCTCGACGCAGTCCGGTATCTGGCCATGGTATGCAGAAGAGGGAAAACTGTGATTAAATTCAGAATTTTTTCCTTTAGAGAAAATCAAAGACTATCATACCTTTAGATTCAAGAAATCTGCGTCGATCTTGAGATTCAGGTGTTCGAAGTTTGTGTTTGGTGAAATGATGCCTTTCTCTAGTACCATCATAGTTTTAATTATGCCTGCTATACCACTGACGCCTTCAAGGTGTCCGATGTTGGATTTGACAGCGCCACTGAGAGTGTTTCGCGTGAGTATAGCGAGAACAGAATATAGCCAAAGCGCAGAGACTCACATGTACAATGAGTCTTCAGAACTGCGATGCTCTCGGAACACCCCTTCGATAGCGCTGGCTTCGATGAGATCTCCGACTGCAGTGCCAGTCCCTTTTCGGTCACAGTGTCAGCATGAAGCCTTATCCGAAGGGTTTAGGAACATACCGTGTGCTTCAAAATACCGCGTAGCACCTGAATTCAAGCCTGCCTTCTCGTAAGTCCTCCGTATAAGAGCTTCCTGAGCATCTCTACTCGGCTGCGTTATTCCAGGTGTGCGCCCATCCTGGTTAGATCCTGTGGAGCGTATTACCGTTCTGATGGTATCGCCGTCCCGAACGGCGTCAGCGAGGAGATTGATGACAATCACACCGAAGCCTTCGCCTCTAGCATAACCGTTTCCACGGTCATCGAAACTGAAACATCGACCTTCTGAGGAAAGGAAATTCATGTTCGTCAGCGACAGGAAAGAGTCAAGTTCGAAAATGGTATTGAAGCCGGCTACAAGTGCCTACATGTAATCATAAGCTCATCAGGCTATATCAAGGTTGGTTCAGAAGCGTATCATTGTGAATTCACCGTTACGCAGTCCTTGGCATGCGATATCAAGAGCTATCATACTACTCGAGCAAGCAGTGTCAAGATTGACGCTGAGTCCGCCCAACTTGAAGAACCAGCTGAGTCGATTAGCAAGCAAAGTCATAGCGTCACCAGTAGCGACATATTTTGGCAATGCCTCCAGGTCCCTTATCATCATCATCTTATAGTCGTTCGCAAAAGATCTCGTATACACTCCTGTTTTGAAACCAGCAACTTGATCTAGTGATATTTCGATTGTCAAAGGTTTAGCTCAAATATAGAAGTAAAATTGGTGAACTTTTCTTTCCAAAATGAAGAAGAAAGACTTGATGAAAGCATCTACCATTCTCAAGAGCTCGATAAGCAGTTTCTAGAAGATCACGCTGTTGAGAATTCATCGACACTGCTTCTGCGAAAGTGATAAGAAGAAAGGAGCATCGAAAACGGCGAGATCCTCCTCAAGAAAATGAGCGCTGTGTACTGGTATCTATGAAGTATAAGCTGCAATCTGAGAACTTAGAGTACGGTTTGACCATGGGAAGAGCTCGAACCGTATCAGTTCTGTTGCTATCTGAATGGTAAAATGCATCTAGATTGATTCGATTCTTGGACCACTCGGTCATCGCACATCGCTTCTCCGCTAGCATTTCCCAGAAGGACTCTGGAGAGGTCGCCTCTTGAGGAAATCTCAAAGAGAATCTCACGACAGCTATAGGCTCGAGGATGTCATGCTCGAGATTGAAGTCATAAAGTTCTGCTGTGTAGCTATTGAGCGAGTCGCTTCTCGAGCTTGCGACGAAGACGCCATTAGAATCGTTGTAGGGTATACCTGGCGCCATACTGGGATTGTATGAGGAGCGACTAAAGAAATAAAGACAAGCAAAGAAAATTTAATTTAGCAGCTGCTACTTGAAGTTCATAGTTGCCCAAATCTCAAAGTGCTTGTATTCAAGACTCAGGTCGATTCACTCGCAGATTCACATATGAGCCAATAGGTCAGTCAGTCTGACTCTCTCAATACATAGACTTCGATCTAGATGATCATCCCTTTGAAATAGTCTCGGGCTGATGTAGATTAATGAGAGTATTCTACTAGCTACATCCGTGATTCTGCAGGTCCAAGCACAATCACAATGCAGTTCGCAAGCATGGCTGAGCACGAGTATGAGCCTGAACATCATCATGGTGTGCTCTAAGTCATGTCGTCGCTTCGAAACATTGTTCTCAGACATTACCAGAACTCGTTCTAGCATCCTTGATCAAGCCTTTCGAGCGACGTTATCTGCGTCCCGAATTTCAGACTAGCATCAGAACGACGCGCAGTTACGTTTCAGCTCCTGAAAGAAAACCAAAGTATGAAGAATTCAAGGGTCGTGGGTTCGGGCGATTGGCGAGGCTGGCGGAGAAGGAGAAGCGAGGCATCATTCGTTACGACGTCAATTCTTTGGTGATGTTCCGGATCAGTCGAATCCTGCGCGCTTGAAGCTGCGCAACGAAGCCATCGAATCGCATCGCAGTTTATCAGAGTATCTTGCAAGCTTGATGACTTTCCAAGTTTATGCCGCAGTGATGGCGTTTGCACAGCTGAATTACGATGTTCAATGATGATGTAGTTATATAACCCGCCGCAGGTAGCTGAGCAACCATGTCGGTATCGAGGATGTAGGTCGCGCGACTCATACTAGAGGTCGCGCGACCATGCCGATCATCCGAAGCTAAGACTCACGCTAACGCCCGAGCTCACACATAAATTTCATGGTTGCATGAACCTTTACACCTGTAACTACTTCATGATCAATACACAATCACTAATCAATCACTAATCAGTATGTTTTCAATCAAGAATGTAGAATGTTAATTTAATCAATAAATGCTCATTTACTTCAATTTATGAAATATGAGATTAAATGATTAATCTAGAATTAATCTTAGATTATGACATTTGTTGTATTTTCATTCAAATTTGTAAAAGAAAAGTTGATTGATCATTTATTAATAACTTATTAATCAATGATTAATTTGATTATTGAGATAAAAGTTGATTCATTGTAATTTGTGAAAATATAAAAAATTAATTGATGATTAATAATATATTATTTATTGATTAATATTAAATTAATAAAATAAAAAGATCATAATAATGTTGAGAAGAAAAAAATAATACTAAAATTTTCAGATTGTTAATTTTGTGATTATTTATTGATTAATAAATGATTAATTATAAATTAATTAATAATCATATTTTCAATTTTTGCATCTTTTAGATTTTAAATATTAATCACTTAGTGAATTTTTTTTCATGTAGTAATTACAACAAATTAAATTAATATTTAATTAATCAGATATTAGTAAATGATTAATAAAGATTAAATTGAATTTAAGAATTTTCTGTTTATTGATGCTGTTATCTATGATTTTAGATTATCAATACCTTAGCTCAGAAAAGCGGAATTATGCGCATGGTCGACTGAGCTCGCGCGACCATGCTCGGATGATCGGCATGGTCGCGCGACCTCTAGCGTTGGTCGCGCGACCTGTAGTCTCTGTCGGTACCCCTCAAGTGCAAGTGGATGACAGCAGATGGCGCGTTTCTCCTTCCTGGTCCGCCCCGCCTGGACCCCTGTAAGCCCCTAGAAGCCGCTGACACTACATAGAACTAAGGTAAGGTAGGTAAAGCTTGCTCACCTGAGAGCCTATCAAGGTTCAGCTAGAACTAGGTAGGTACCTTACGGAATACTCGTATGCACGAGGTTTCCGCGCACGCTAAATATGACTAAATACCTTAATGCCTTTTTTTAGCACGCTAAACCCGGTACGATATGTAACTAACCTTTCTAGGTTAGAGTGCGCGGAAACCCAGTGTGCGCGGAAACCCCGTGCATACGAGTAAGGGGCACACCCGATGCACCGGTCTAAGCGCTAGACAGTGAGTGCGGTACAACATCATCATCCAACAACAGCGCATCTTAATCAATGAATCGCGATTCTTTTGAAACCGAGATATGCACGTTCCCACGAATAAGATTCTACTCGCTTCTTTTTCAAGTATTACTCCGTCTAGTCATCTGCACGTGAATTATGTATTCAGGCCCGAAGGGTCCAGAATCACATACCTCAGCCGTTTCGATCTTGAGTCAGGACCAACCATTGTCAATCAGCACAAACACCCTCTAACATTAGGTCTCTGATCATGCCATTCTTGAGACCCACCAGCCTCATGTTCGATGCAAGATCTAGTCTGATAGACTCGTACGAGTGCCTAGCGCAGAATTGTGGCTGCAACTAGGGGGTACAGCTGCTGCGTTGTCAGCTGAGTGAGGCTTTGATGTGTGGACTCAAGGTTTGATATTATATGTCTGACTGTCACTGTGCTGTAATGTTACAATGTGCGACCAGCAGAGCTCAGAGAAGGCCTAGAGAGAACAGCGCTCTCGTCATTGCTGGGGTGCCTGGGCACCACTCCCAATGCTCATAACTTTCTCTATGACCCCTCAACCCGCCCCATCCTTGCTGTCATGAATTTTCAGGTTGCGTCCTTCGCGTCCTGCAGAGGGCTAATGAGCTGACTGCCACCATATCTCCCCTCCTTTTCCGGATCTTTGACGAGGTACTTTGTTTGCCCTTAGCGAGAGTCAGCTTAGTGTTCAAGAGATTATCATTTGAAAAGCGGGGAAATGCGTTACCCATTCCAAACGGGCGAAAATTGTGATAGATGTTCTCCCAATTACCCTTAGGCGCAGAGTAGATCTCGTGCATGATGCCGATGTGCGAGTGACCTTTGAACGCATTGTACCAGTCCCATCCCGCACGGTGAGCATCTTCGTGAGCGAAGACGCGTAAATGATCGATGTCTTTTCAGTAGAACAGTCAGAGCATCGTATTCCCACAGTCAAGGTCTGTGACAAGAAGTGTAGACGATTTTCCGAGGTCTGACCAATATCAGCATGTTCATGCCATGTCGTTTCGTCCTCGACGAGTATACTTACAGCCTCACTTCTCGCGGTTCTTTGCAGCGTCCTGCCACATGCGTCGAAAGAGATGACCTACTTCCGTGTAGCCAGGTGCAAATCGGCCCTTTGGGCTGAAAAGAAGAATTAGGAGGAACGCCTAGTTGTGAATGCCTTGAAACATACTGATTAGAGCGTGCTTCTAGAACGAGAATCACAACCTTCTTCTTCGCTGGCTTTTTCGGGGCAGAACCATTCTCGTAAGGTATCTGAGCCGTCAATCTTTCTATCTTGACCTTGTCAAAGCTCGGATCACGCATCATTTCATGACTGATGAGCACGAATGTAGCAATTCGTGCAGATATCAAGAGAAGAGTAGGAAAAAGTGCGACGTAGGTAGAGAGTAAAAGGAAGAGAAGACACTGAAGCGCTGCTTCACTTAGAAGCCAGATTGTCATGCGAAAGTCATCACGAAAGAAGGTGAGGTTCGATAGAGCCATCGTAGAAAGCCTCGTATCTGTTGCAAACAGATGTTGCTTTCTGACTTGGTATCGAAGCGGGATGGGGTTCAAAGATGAAACTTGGAGAGTGAAAGGCGAGCGGGAGTGTTTTAAGAGATGCCCGTCACCGGGCGTCGAACACTATAGGCAAACATCAATACAAACACAGCGATGGCTGAACCGAGGTACTTTATGCAATACGATGTGCTTACTAAGTTGTCTAAAAAATGCATTCCGTACGATAAGATCATCAGGAATGGTACCTGCCATGATCAAGTCGTAACAATACAATCAAGCACTCATAGCTAATCGCCTCTACAGTCACACATTTCAATATTCATCAATCACTTTCTTGCTGCCTTTTCAAGTCGTCGCGCCTAGTCTCGATACGCACTGTTCGCAAAATTTGACTTCTCTTCTTCTTCGACACGATCTGCTGTTGACTCATCGCCTTCTCTCCTGATGATGAAGGCAGCGATTTAATGCTTTCAGATACGCTGCTGAAGGTACTGCCTTTGCCCGCTACTATTTTCAGCTCATTCTCATCGAGAGAGTCGTATTTACCATGAGGCTGGCGTTGAGCCTCATTTGAGTCTGTTAAAAATCCTTCAGATTCACCTGCATCACTTCTTTTTGCAGAAGTTTCACTGATCTTTGAGCCTTTTGATGAGCTCAATGACGAACTGCTCTTTGAGCTCGAGTAAATCTTGAGTCCGACTGTCTGAAAGAACTTAGGTATGACTGGCATACAGTCACAGATGATGGTTATGATGAACTCGACCAGAGTTCAGAGATCCATCGATTCACTCTGTCAAGTGACGTCGCCAGTCTGTTGAATTCTGACGGCGTAGTAGAGTCGCATGACGAAGATGATGCAAGCACTTGAGAACCAGAGAAGTTAGCGAGACTATGATGAAGGCGATATAGACTTACAAAAATCCTGTGAGAAAAATCGCAGATACTTCAACTTTTCGTTCCCAGCGCATTTGAAGCTTCCAAATTACGTGCTGAGAAAGCAGCAAGATCACAAAATCGGAGAAGACATTGAATGATTCTGCAGCGATGTTGATTGCTATTGCGTTATAGCAATGACTCTTCGTCATCAGCGGACTTCAAAATTTATCCCGTGGGTTGCAGATAAAAATCTCAAAGAACGTAGCCACGGTATAAAAGATGAAGTGACTTCAGATGACAAGATGACATCTCAAAAACATTAGGTTAACCTTTCGATGTGACACAAAAATGCTCAGGTATTGAAGAATGATTGAGAGCTTCACAATAGACACGTTGATTCCGTAGACGATTGACAAGATATTCATATACTGCAATATACGGAATGTCGTTAGCGCTAGAATTCAGAGCATGCCTGAAGAGAACATACATAGAGTGCTGAAGGCAAGTTCTTTAGCTGAATATTTCATAGGTGAACTATTGGTAGCGTCAGTATCGTCTACCATCTGTTGATCTAGAATTTGCGAGCATCGCTTACCTTCGCCCCCGGCGTAGATGAGTTTTCCGGTCAGAGCACAGTATGCTACTGTGATCAGCTGCACAGATATTAGTCAAGATCATGTATTCTAAGGGTGAGGGTCGTACCCATTCAAGCATCGATGTATCTGTGAAATATTAGCTTTGAGGGTTCATGATAGGCGCGAGGAGTGAGGTTTCACAGTCAGCTCATTCTGTTTTGTGGATGATATATATCTTTGTATATATGCGCATAAAAAGAGCCGAAGTTGCAAAAGATAGACACAGAATCACAGTGGCAATGTACAAGATGTGAAAATTGGCGGGGTCGACAAAGTTTGGCATCACCCCCGCCGAAGGCTTCATGCTGGGGCCATTCAATAACTCTTGGAGCTGCTCTGGTGTTGAAGGTGCTGTCATGGCAAACAGTGTAGAGTAATCGACAATGGTATTGAAAAAAAGCAATGCTTTGGAAATTCGTGATGGGATGACAGAGCGAAGCTGGACGATAGGATTAGGATTCCAGCTCACAGATCATGCAGGGAGAAGCAGCGGTCACTGCAGCAGAGGATAATAAGTAGTCAGTCATGATACGTCGCTGAGTCTTTGCCAATCAAAGTACATCGATCGTCATGGGCAATTATGAGGTCTCAATGGAGTATGCTGTGCCGTGGACTGGCAGGTGCAGTAGTGGCAGTGTTCTGCCTTCTATTCAAGTCGAGGCTGTTTCTTGCACAGCGATTCATCTGCAGGGGTCTGTTTCTTCCTCTGAGGCTGATGTGCGATGTGTAAGATGGGAGTCCTTTGAAACAAATGTAGCGTACGAAGGTACGCAGAAAGCTATGGAATTCTTGGCATCGCATTTGTCCTCCCCCCCACCAAATTTACTACTGAATCTCGACACCCTCACTATCACCAAGCCTTCAAAGCCTGTTTTCTTGTCAGAGAAATCGATCAAACAGGTGAATGTGAAGCTGTTCAAACGTTTCACAGTTCTAATATTCTTGTGGGGGGGGGGGGGGGGGGGGGGGGGGGGGGGGGGGGGGCGGGGGGGGGCGGGGGGGGGGGGGGGGGGGGGGGGCGGC
>JAABUI010000385.1_pt1 | contig 36608 bp, 44 predicted proteins | sample 5559111 | NCBI WGS metagenome assembly JAABUI01 (sample SAMN10711870, study PRJNA513365) | rock metagenome | isolation source: Antarctica rocks | place: Antarctica: Victoria Land, Buttleship Promontory | reverse complement strand
CCGGTTTGCCTACCACCGACATGGGCGCGACGTTGGCGTTGCGGGCGCTGCGCTCAGCAGCGATGCGGGTGCCCGAGCGTCACCGGGTCGGGCCACTGGTCCTCGCCGCACGGCAACGCGCAGCCCAGCAGGTCCTGACCACCGCCTAGCCTTCCCGGTTGTTGGTTGCGCAGTGCCCGAACGGTCCAGCGCCGGTGGGCGGTCAGCCGCGGACCAGCTCGATGACATGCGGTGGGTGCCCGTTGTGCCCGTTGTGCACGGCGGGTGCACCCGTGGGCGCGGCAGCTTCGGTGGTGCGGGCGCTGGCGGCGCACAGCGCACCCCACACTGCGGCGACCCCGGCGATGCGCCAGGCCCGCGCTGTGTCGGGTATGCCGACACCGAAGATCACCGCATCGCTGAGATCGGCCATGACACGGACCGCGAGCGCGGTCTGCAGCGGCTTGCCCGCGGGGACCAGGGCCATCGCCAGCCCGCTGGCCACGTCGCGGGCCCCGACCGCGGCGATCACCGTGGCCACCTCCCGTGGTACCTGACCGCGGGAATCGAGGAAGCCACACGGGGCGGCCAGCAACTTCGGGCGGACGATGAGCGCGGCGCTGTAGGCCGCGGTCACCCACCCCAGGATGCGAGACGGCGAGGTCCCGCTCAACCAGCTGGGCATCGGCATGCCATGGCTCTGGTCCTCATCGTGGGTTTCCCGCGGCGGTCGAGGTCGGGGTGCTCGTGCGGGTACGCGCATCCAGGCGGGGCAGCAGGACACCCAGGGCGATCATCCCCACCCCGAGGACGAAGTGCAGCCAGTTGTCGGGGGTGTTGATAGGAATGAAGTTCGCCATGCTGTGCTGATCGATGAGCAGCCCATAGATCCACAGAACCAGGTAAATCACCCCGCCACCGAGGAGAAAAAGGCGGGCGGTGGTGGCGGTGCGGGCCAACGCAAGGCCGGTGACCCCGAACAGCAGGTGCACCATGTTGTGCAACACCGAGACGTTGAACAAGCCCACCAGTTGGGCGCCGGAGTCCTGCCCGGCGAAGGTGAGCGTGGCGTAATGGGTGGTGATCCCCGGAATGAAACCGAGCACCCCGACCAGCAGGAACACCGCTCCCACCACCAGCGCAGCGCGCTGCACCAACGAGCGGGTCCGCGACCGGGGCGACGTGGCCATTAAATCCTGCCTTCCTGGATCAAATGTGCCTGACTTCGCCGGGAACCCCGATGAGGCAGTGTGCGAGCGTCGCGCGACGGAGCCTTAACCGACTTTCGCGGCGAGACCACGCAGGATTTGGGTGGGGCGTTGCTGCTCGCCCTGTTGGGCGCCGAGGACGATGATGATGGCGGTGAGCACCGGGGTGGCCCACTGCAGCACGCTGAGCTGTTTCTGGGCTGCGCTGACATCACCAGGGGTTTCGGGGGAGGGGGTGGTGGCGGCCTCCGCGTGGGGTTGCCCGGCTTGGGCGATCTTGCCGCCCAGCACCCCGCTGTAGACGCTGGTTCCGGCAGCGGCCACCGTCAGCGCTGTTTTCACCACCGTGTTCGCGCCGACACCGGCTTGGGCGCCGACCCGGCCCTTGTTGGCCAGGATCAGGCCGAGTCCACCGATGGCGTGCACCCCGATCGCGGCGGCCTGGACCGGTGCCCACCGTGCCCATCCGGCGGCACTGACCCGGGCACGGTCGGCGGGATCGGCCACATCGGAGGCGCCACCATTGAGGCCGACGGCCCCCATCAACGAGCCCCCGAACCAGGCGGCGGCCCCCACATCGTGCATCGAACGAAGAAGAGTGTTGCGCTCTGACATAGGGACTCCCACGGTGGATGACTGTTGGTGACACAAGCCGGGTGCACGACGCGAGTGCCTTCGCATCCCAGTCGACCACAGGATGGCTTGCCTCGCCCGCCGAAGGTCGGAGTGCGTGGCGACCCACGTGCGGTGGACGTCCGCTGCTCTGCTGTGCGAGTGCAGCCTTCAGCAGGCACGCTGCTTGAGTGTCGCAAATGCGGCCATCAGCAAGCGAAGGAGTTTTCATGGCCGAGACACCGGATGGTCCTGACACCGAGCACCACCGCCCCCACGGAACGACAGCAGAAACGGTGTCCGCGCTGGGCAAGGTGTCCGAGGCCTTGGAAACCGTCGAGCGGGCCCGGGGGCACCTGTACTCGTTCCATCAGCTGATGGGCGGCGCTGACCTCACCTTGGGCGCGGCGGTGCAGGAGCTACACGAGGCCGGGCACCACGAGCAGGCCGAGCGCCTCGCGACCGAGCTCGTCGGGCGGAACGTCCTGCCCGGCCGGTGGACCTTCCAAGTGGTGGAGGAATTCGACGACGGCTACTGGACCGCATTCCGTGACCACGAACGAGGCCTACGCGACGAGCTGGCGAAGGGAAGGCGCCACCTATTCGAAGCGGAGATGAAGGAGGACCGGCGAAGCCCCGGACACCCCGGACACGATGCCCGTCCGGCGAACCAGCGGTAGCGAGCGCGTGTCCTGGACCTGCTCAGGTCAGGTGGCGATCGCCGACCGGTCCGAAGCGCAGCAGGCGGCGCAGCAGATCCCGCGCCGTCCGGGGACGCAGCAGGGGTCTGGCGGTGTTGGCGCCTCCCGCGCGGCGGCGATGAAGTCTCCCAACGCGGTGCGGCGTCCACTGTCGGAGCCCATCCCAGTCTTTCCGGGTCCGAGTGGTGTCCAGTTGAGGCACCGAGAAGGCCAGGTCGACCCAGCCGGGCTCCAAAGCCTGCAGCCGGGCGCGCCAGGTGAGACCCACCAGTGCGCTGAGCACTCCCGCGGGCACCTGCACCGGACGCACACCGAGCGCCGCGGCGACATCATCGCGGAGCAGGCTGCGGTCGAGGGGAAGCAGCGGCAGCCAGCGCAGCGCGACCGCGGGGACGTAGCCGGAAAGTCCGTAGGGCAGCAGTCCGTTGGCGGCGGCGGGCTGCAGGACGAACCCCGGTCGCATCCGGGTGATGGTCAACGTCGATCCTTCGACGGACTGCGCCGCGTCGAGCAGGCGCTCGGCGGTGGACTTGTGTCGGCTGTACGGCGACGTCGGCATCCCACTGGTGGACCAGTCCTCGGTGACCCCGCGACGTCGACTACCTGCGACGGACCGGCCTCGGCGGCACGGCGGCCGTGGTGGACGCGACCACCGCGCCGGCGTGCCGCATCTGGTACATATGGACTCCGTCGGCGCCTACACCGCGGCGATCGACACGCATGTGGGTTGGAAGCCCTACGCCAGGTGCGTCGATACCGATCATGAGTGGGCTGAGCTGATCAGCAGCATCAAGGTCGGCCACATCGATGGTGTGCCAGTGCGCGGCGTCGTAGGGCGGCTCTGCGGGCGGCCGGCGTCACGCCACTGCGACGACGTCCAGGTCTGGGTCTACCGCGGCAAGCCGGCGCAGCAGTGCAGTACCGACGTTGCCAGAGGCCCCAGTAATTAGGATCCGCTTCGGCCGGGTTCGACGCAGTGACCTCACAGCACCGGTAGCGGGTGAGCAGTTCGACGTGGTGGTGTCCAACCCGCCCTATGTGCCCGCCGAGACCGATGTGTTGCCGGGGCGGGGACGGCTGCGGGCCTTTGACGGTGGCCGCGACGGACGCACCCTGCTTAACCGGGTGCTCGACGCCGCCCCCGACGTCCTCGCACCGGGGGGCACGCTGTTGGTGGTCCACTCCGGGCTGTGTGGGGTGGACAGCAGCTTGGCTCGGCTACGGGCGGCGGGGTTGAGTGCCCGAGTAAGCGGTGAGTGCCAGCACCCCTTCGGCCCGGAGCTAACCCGACGCGCCGGGCTGCTCGAGACACGGGGCCTTATCGCATCGGGAGAGCGCACGGAGCGCCTGGTGGTGTTGGCGGCGAACTCAGCTGCGCACCAGGTGCGGTCAATTGCCTAAGCCTGCCTGTTCAGCTGCGCAACGCGGTACCCCCGGCCGCCCAGCGCGCCGGCCGACGGAGACGGGATGCGACCTGCTGGTCTGCACGACGCTCGCGCAACGGCTCAAGTGGCGAGACCCCCGGTGAGCCCGCACCATGGTGCTCGGTGACCAATCAACTCACCGCAGATCCAACCCGAAGTCCACCTGCGCCGAGGAGCGTCGTGCCTGACCCCGATACCCACCGCCCTTTCAACTTGGGCCCCCGCCCTGGTTCTGTGACCGGGGTCGGTGGTTGGGCCCTCGGACGCAGCGAGGACACCGAGTTCGCGGTGTCGCGGCGCTGCCGCCACCAGCTTGCGGACCTGTCCCGGGGGCACGTCGACTCCGAGGGGTGCCTGGTGTGCCCGTGGCACAGCGCCCGCTACGACACCACCGACGGTCGCATGGTCACCGGACCACGCGGCGCGTTCGGCTACCACGGCTGGATCCCCGGCTACACCGAGCTGGTGCTCGTCGTCGGTCGTGTGCTGCGACTGGCCGTGGGCCGCATCCACTGCGAGGGTGACACCCTCGCGGTGCAGCGGGTGTCGTCCCCGTTCGACCCCCGCAGCTGGGTCGGCAAGGCGTGAGCACCTCGATGCCCCGCCGGGTACTGGTCACTGGCGCCTCGGGCAACGTCGGTACCGCCCTGCTGCGGCGCCTCGCCACCGAGGTCGACCCTCCGGAGATCATCGGGGTGGTTCGGCGCCCACCCACCACCCCGGCCCCCGACACAGTGCCCGTCGCGTGGCACCAGCTCGACCTGGCCGACCCGCATGCGGCGGAGCGCCTCGCCCCCCTCATGCGCACCGTCGACGCAGTGGTGCACCTGGCATGGGGATTCCAACCCACACGCGACGAATCGTACCTGCGTCGCACCGGTGTGGGCGGCACCGCCGCCGTGCTCGAGGCGGCACGCCATGCCGGCGTCGACCACTTGGTGCACATGTCGTCGGTGGGCGCCTACTCACCCGCCCGGGACCGCACCCCGGTCACCGAGGATTACCCCCACGAAGGCATGCCCACCTCGCAGTACAGCCGCCACAAGGCCGCCGCAGAAGCCCTCCTCGACGCCGCCGAGGCCGACGGCGGTGGTGGTCCGGTGATCACCCGGCTGCGCCCCGGGGTGGTACTGCAAGGCGACGCCGCGAGCGGATTGTTGCGCTACTTCCTGCCCGGGTACCTACCTGCCTTCACCTTGCGGCTGCTCCCGATCCTGCCGATCGACCACCGGCTGCTGGTCCCGGTGGTGCACAGCGACGACGTCGCCGACGCTATTGTCCGCACCCTGGCCCGCAGACCGGGCGGTGCCATCAATCTGGCCGCGTCGTCTCCATTGAACAGCGCGGACTTCGCCGACGCCCTCGGTGCGCGGGCGGTCAACGTCCCCGCCGCGGTGCTGTCTACCGTGGTGTCGCTGACGTGGCGCGCCCGGCTGCAGGCCCTGGAGCCCGGCTGGGTGGACCTGGCCTTCGCTGTGCCCCAGCTCGACACCACCCGCGCCCGCGACGTCCTGGGATGGCTCCCCGCCGTGGACGCGCGTGACGCGTTGCACGAGGTGGTGTCCGCTGCCGTGGCTGGTCGGTCCCTACCCACGCCCCCGCTGCGGGCCCGCACCGCGACCGATCTGCTGACGCGCCTGTTGCGCTCCGGGCCGATCGGCAACCGCCGACAGACCTGAGCTGGCCGCCCAGTGCCGTCGTCCGCACCCCATTCCGACTGCCCTCTGGTGGGAGTCGCGCTAGTGGTCGATCCCAGGTCCGGCAACGGTGCGCCGCGTTGGCGGTCGAGCACGGGTGGTCGCGGGTAGTACTGACCCGTCCCATCACAACGAACCGGCGCACGGGTAGGGGGCGGCACGCGCTCGACGACTGCTTATGGGACATCGCCGCCGGCGACTACGGCCTCGACCCGGACGCGGCGGGTCTCGTCCTGGTGATCGAGCGGTATGACCTCTTCGCGGCCCACCATCTGCGACCGGCGACCATCCTGCTCGACATATTCGCTGGAGAGGCTCGCAGCGCGGCTCTGTACGGGCACCGGATGCTGTGCCTGGTACGGACCGACCTGCCCGAGTCGCAGTTCCCTCCGCTCGGTGCCACCCGGGCGAGGGGTCCGATTTGGCCTCCTGGGTTCCCGACTAAGGCTGAACGAGCGGCCGCTGCGGGATCTGCTGTCCACCCGGAGTAGGAGGGTCCCGGTGCTTGTGGCTGTACATCACGAGCTGGCGTGGGCGAAAGCAACCGTTATTGCGACGGTCCTGGGGCGTAGTAGGTCGGGTCTGCGATCTCGGCGGCTGTGTCGCCGTAGGGTCGGGTTGATGAGCGATCTCTCTGGGTCGACGGTGGTGTGGTGATCACGCCGGTGGTCATCTCGAGTGATCAGTACGTTCGCAACGCCCCTCCCCGGTTGGGTGACGTGGTGACGTGGGAACTCTTCTGGGGCGAGTCGGAAACCTGGAGTCAGTTCGCTCCGGGGTGGTCGTTGCTGGCCGAGGTTCGGGCGGCGGACAAGCCCACCACGACCCGTCTGGGTACTACGGAGGAGGAGAACGTCATCGAGCAGCCCTGCATCGGTTCCTGTGGTGGGGTGCAGTTCTTCTTCTCCTCGCCGCTCCCGATCCCGGAGACGATCACGGTCACGGGGGCGCTGGGCGTCACGGTGGGGACACCACTGCCCGGCAAGCCGATGCGGGGCGGGTGGCACCAGGTTGTCCCGGGCACCTTGACGACGGGGACGGTGCGCCGGCTGCGGGTGGTGTCGATGGCGCATGCCAGGCGCCCCAGCCGGCACCCGGGCTGGTTTGGGGAGTGGCCGGTGCCGGGGACGGAGTGGGTGTACGACCTCGCGGAGCCACCTGAGGCGCTTCGCTGGTATGAGCTGGCCAAGAACGATTTCGGGATGACTCGCCGCAACGAGGTCCTCCTCGTCGACCTCGAGACCTGACCGCGTGGTGAATCAGCCCGCTGCGCATCCTTACCCGTCGTCGCCCTCGACCATTACCGTGCTGGTGGCCGGGCTGGCGGTGGATGACGGTCAGGCGGTCCGCCCGGTGGTGGGCCAGGGCCGGGACTATTTCCTCACGTTCCAGGAGGTGCGGACGATCTTCATCGACAGCGGCCTGTACGGCGAGGCCCGGTGGGTCGACGCTCAGGCGAGCGGGGCACCCGAGGATGAGGACCCCACCCGCAGACGGTGGCCAACCACCCTGTCCGGACCCGGGTGGACCGCGACCTGGCTCGCTCACCGACCGGTGCATGGTGCAGCCCGTCTCTACGGGTACTTCGACGCCGCGATCTCCTTCGACTCCCCGACCCCCGTCAGCGGCATCATTACCGCGGTCCGCGGGAACTGGGCAGACCTCGACCTCGGTAACCCGCCGAACTGACCTCCCGCACAGCGCACCCAGTGGGGGTGCCATCCCTTCACAGTGACGCGAGGAAGAGAGCCGCCAACGAGAGGAGGCTCAGACCGCCGGTCACCAATAGGACCGCGGTGTTCGACCTGAGTCCGAGACGGGCGTCGGTACCCCTTTGGTAAGCAACCCATGTGTGGGCCGCGAGGAGGCCGATGTGGATCAGTGTGACGGCGACGGGGATCAACGCCACCAGCGCTGCGTGTTTCTCCCGGTTCACGGAGGCGGTGCACAGCGACACGAGTGTCGGTTTTCCTGCGACTGGCGCCGGGGTGACCCGAAGCAGGTACGCGTCGGCATCCCTGGGCTGGGTGCTGTTGTCGACTTCGGGGGCGAGCACCGTTCCGCAGTTGTACCCGTGGAAACTGTAGGGCGCTTCGATACCGGTGCGCGTGGTGGTGAGGTAATGCAGCGGCCAGAGCAGCAGCGTGAACAGGAGAAACAGCAGGCCCGACAACGCCAAGGCCGGACGGGCACCCGTCCTCGTGCCGGCGCTGTCCATGCCCACGGGTCCGTCGGAAACCACGCCGATGAGTGAACCACGCGGTGCCCCGCGCAGCGGCCTCAAAAACGATTCTGCGACGGTCGTCAGCGATGGTGGTTCACCGGTCCAATTGCGTCCACAACACGTCGCAGAATACGCATGCGTTCAATAGCCTCGCGAGATGAGTTCTGAGATGGTGGGCGGCATGGCAACTGCTCCCTCACAACCTCGTTGGTCTGGCGCGGGTCTCGACCGTCGTCCAGGACGCCCAGTTGCAACGCGACGCGCTCACGGCCGCCGGCTGCGGACGGCGGGGAAGGCTGGGTTCTCTTGTTGGCCCGCGTCAGGGGATGGTGTGGGCATCCCCTGACGCGCCCGGATCGGCACGCGGCCTAGCGCAGAGCATGCTGTGCTCCACTAAGTGCTCAGTCGAAACAGCATGGAGGAGCGATGCGCCTGGGTAAGGAAGCCCCTGAATCCCATGCAGCCCGAGCACCTTCCGACCCGTATGGTGCCTTCCCGCCGAGCGGCCTGCACGGCGCCGAGCAGAGCGAGCCAAGCAAAGCCAGCAGCGGACAGCGAGGCAGAGATGTCGGCAAGCGCGTGGGCAAGTTCGTCGGCGGCGTCGTCATGGTCGCGGTTGACGTTGCGGGGGGATGGGGGTCACTAGTGAGGGTGCGCGGCAGCCCTTGTCGCGTACGGATCATCCTCGGCCCCCGTGTACTGCGACGGCGCGTGCGGCTGACGGCAGCGCGGACCTGGATCATGATGATCGTTTGACATCCACGGGACGGTAGCGGTTTGACAGGCAAAAAGAGATTGCATCGCGGTCCGTTGCTCGTGTTGGTCGCTGGTCTCGCTGTGATTGTGCTGTATTTCCTGTTGAGCGCTTACAAAGTGGGTTCAATCGGGCAACCCAGTGACATTGGCGGCGGCGCCCTCCTATACTTGGGTTACGTCATAACTATCGGCGGCATTGTTTGGGTCGTCGTGGACCTTTTTCGCCCCCGCACGTAGGTCCGGCCGTGCCGCTAGCCTCGACGCTTCTATGTGTTGTCAAGCTCTGGTGGGTGCGAGAGGGCGCGGTAGAGCTCGCGGGTGATGTAGCGCTTGAGTACGCGGCGGATCTCGCGGGTGGTCTTGCCCTCCGCGGTGCGCCGCGCGACATAGCTGCGGGTGCGTGGGCAGCGGCGCATGCGGGTCAGGGCGATGGTGTGTACGGCCCTGTTCAGTGCTCGGTCGCCGCCGCGGTTGAGCCGGTGCCGGGTCCGTTGGCCGCTGCTGGCTGCCAGCGGGCTGGTACCGGCGAGGGCGGCGAAGGCGGCGTCGTTGCGCACTCTGCCGGGGTGGGAGAAGCTGACCACGGTCTGGGCGGCGCTGACAGGTCCGACGCCGGGGCGGTCAGTGAGGCCTGGAGCGATCTCGTGCAGGAGCTCCAGCATCTGGGCGCGGTTGGCCTTCAGCGCCCTGGAGGCTTCGCGCAGGGCGACGGCGAGCCGGCGGAGCTCACCGTGGCGGACTCGCTCGTGTGGGTGGGTCGAGGTTGGGCGCCGGCGACGCGCGAGCCCCGCCAGGGCCGTGTCGGTGAGGGCGCGGCGGGCGGTGTCACGATCCTCGTCGTCGCCGGTGAGCAGCAGCGCACGTAGCCGGTTGGTTTGCGCGGTGGAGGTCGTGGTGAGTTCGGACCTGGCCGACAGCAGTATTCGCAGTCCTTCTCGTGTGCCGTCGGCGCGTGGGTGGGTAGGTGGCGGTCGTCTTGGCGCAGGACGAACAGCGCAGCCAGGTGTGCGTCGATGGCGTCGGTCTTGCCCTTGCCTCGACGGGCCGTGGTGGTTGGCTGCTCGCACTCCAACACCGTCAGACCGGCGGCGGTAAGCGAGCGGGTGAGGCCGATGCCGTAACTCCGGGTGCCCTCGACGGCGACGACGACGTTCGGGCCTGGGGCGTGCTCGGTGATCCAGTCCAGCAGCCGGATGAACCCAGCGCTGGTGTTCGGGACCTGTGTGGTGGCAAGGACGGCACCGGTGGGACTGGTGATCTCCGCCTCGTGGGTGTCGCGGTGGGTGTCGACGCCTACCGCTGCGTCGATGATCTGCGCCAGTATGGTCACTGGCCTCTCCCTTCGGGTCGAGTCAAGGGTCGGCACCGGCCTGGATGGAATCACCGAGCGGCAATCTGTGACGGGTCACGCCCGTAGACGGACAGGCTTCTGATCAGGCCAGCTGGTGGGCCAGGTCGGTGCCGGTGACCGTGGTGGACGCGTCGAGGCAAGGGCACGCCGAGCGGCCAGATCTTTCGTGAGTCACACCAGGTCACCGGCACCGACCGTGCCAGCACTCCATCCAGAAGCGCTATCGACACACTCACAGATCTTTCGCGCGGCCCTCGTGGTGGCTTGACGGGGTGACCGGTGCCGGTTTTGCGTGTCCTTTCTGGTGTTTGGGCATGGTCGGTTCCCCGGGAGTCAGTCGGGTTGTCTGCCGGGTTCCACTGCCCGGGTGGGTCTTTCGGTTCGTGGTGGCTGGTTCGTGCTGGTCAACATGGGTTGGGTAGGGCGGCGAGGCGGGCGAGGGCGGTCTCTATGAGGGTGACCCAGGGGGCGTGGGTCGAGAGCCGCAGATGAGTTCGCTTGGCATGGCGGGCGATGCGGGCGGCGACGGAAAACAGTCGGAGCCGCAACCGTTTCGGCTCCCACCGTCGGGCGTCGTGGTCGGTCAGGGCGAGCATCTGGAGCCAGGCAGTGAGCTCCATGGCCAGGGCGACGATGGCCAACCAGATCTGGTTTTGGGCGAAGCCGTGCAGCGGGAGGTTGGACATCCCGGTGTCTTTGGCGACGCGGATGCGGTCCTCGCAGCGGGCGCGGCGGCGGTGCCGCAGCTCCAAGTCGGCGAGCTGCCCACCGCGGGTGTTGGTGACGAACGCGGTCAACCGCAGCCCGTCGGCGTCGGTGAACCGCAGCTGCGCCCCGGGGTGCGGGCGTTCCTTGCGCAGGATCAGCCGCATCCCGGCCGGCCACGCTGTGAGGTCCACCAGGTCGGTGAGTTCGGCGACCCACGCCCCCTCCCGCGGTGTCCGCTCGGCGTCGTAGGCCGGGGTCCATACCCAGGGCGGAATCAGGGGTAGCGCCGCGGTGAGGGTCTCGGTCAGCCCGAAGCCCACCGAGTAGGACAGCTTCTGGGTGGTGAGGAACTCCAGCAGTTTGTGGGTGCCGCCAGCCCCGTCGGTGCGGATCAACACCCTGCGCCCGACCCGGCCCCCTTGGGCAGTGCACCGGAGCAGGAACGACAGCGGTTCCCCGGTGCCCCGGGGCCGTGGTCGCAGAACGCGAGCAACGGGTGAAACCCGAAGCCTCTCTTGTAGGTCGGGGCGGCGTGTTCCTTCTCCGAGTGCGCCCCGACCAAGCTCGCGTTCAGGTCGATGATCACCGGGTGGCCGGGGTCCGCCCGGTGATCGGGGGCGTGGGCACCGGCCCGCGACCACGCCGTGGCGCGGCAGGCGGCCCGCGCGGTGTTGATCGCCGCCAACGACTTCGGTGCATCCTCGGCCAGGGTCGCGATCAGCCCGGGACACCGTCGGATCGGAGGCCACCGCACCGAAGACCCCCGGCTGCTCCCGCAACAATGCGATGTCGGCCAGGCAGTCCCCACCCACCGCGACCGACACCGCCAGGTCCAGCAGGATTTTCCCGGATCATGCGTGGCCAACGGTTTGCGCCACGGCGCCAACGCCACCGAGAGGGCACCCCCCAACCCGGCCTTCTCCGCGGTTCGCAGCAACATCACCGCCCCGGCTTGGGACACCACACCCGTCCCGGTCGTGTCCACCGACAACGACGGGTAACACAACGTAGACTCACTCACCAGAAAGGTGCTCCTCGACCTCGCAACAATTCATCCCTAGACAAGACGAATTATCGCAGGTCAGAGCACCTTCCTTCCTGCCCGACACGGCCACCCGGAGGCCTCACCGTGAAAGCGCGAGGCTAGATGAGGGGCTTCGTTGCTTCCCCGATGAAACGGTACCGCCAGAGGGCGATGTGGTCCCACCGCGCGTCGATGCGCCTCGGTACCGTCGCCGGGTGCATCACATCGACTGGAGTAGCCCGCCGGCCTGGATCGGCTTGCTGATTGCGTCGGGGAGCCTGTGGGTCGCATTCCAGGCACGCAGCCATGCCCGGGAGTCGGCGAAGGCGGCGAAGTGCACTGTTAAGCTCGCCGAGCTCGTTGAACAGCGCAAGCGGCACGGCCGGGCGCTCGAGCTGCGGGGACGGCAACGAGGCCTCATCCTCCGTAACACCGGGACGCTGGACGCTCACGACGTGGACCTCACGGCCGGTCATCGTGCAGGAGGCTGGCTACCCACGAGGGGCAACGCAGATCGTCCGTGGCGGCCAGGGCAAGGCGATCAACATCCACCGGATCTACAGTGACAGCGGTGGTGGCAACGAGCTGATGATCGTGTGGACCGCGGAGGGGGAATCAATCCGCCGGACGTGGGTCGAGCCGATCCCGTCATGACTGGGCACGAGGGAGCAATCGGATGGTGAGTCCACGGCATCACCGAGAGTGCGACGAGTGTGGCGCCCTCCTCGGCGACCGTGAGAAGCATGCGCGGTGGCACAAGGCGGTCGAGCGGCTGCTCGACGAGGCGGCAAGCACCGGCGACGCCGCCTCCAGGCGCATCGACGAGCAGCAACGCAGCGCGCGAGAAGCGATGGCCCGCTACAACCTCTAGGCCGCCACGGCGGTCGTACGCGCAGGGGCAATCAGGCGGCGATAAGGGCTGGGGAGGCCGGCGGTGTCGTCACGACCGATAGCAGTGGCACACCGCGTCGCCAACGCCGCGGCCGTCGAGGAGGACCCTCCTGAGGACGTGCTCACCGCGATCGACTCCGCGCTCCGCAGGGCGGGGGATGCGAGCATGACAGCAGCATCCCTCTCGCACCGGAGGTTCACCGAGCTATGTGTTGCCCGCCTCATCCCCGTCTCATCCCCAACTCATCCCCGTTGACCCTCAAACAGGGCCGACGGGGACCTACCAGGACCCACCAGAACCGAACCGAATACGGTTGGCTTCGTCACTCTGACCAGGTAATACATGAGCATCACCAGGTCAGACCGCATCAGGAGGAGACAGAGTGCCATTTTTGGAACGAGAAGGCGACGTGTTCGTGCTCAACCTGGGGGAGCAGGGCCGGGCGGACACCGAGAACCGGTTCAGCCCGGACTTCCTCGCTGCCGTCGCTCAGCTGCTCGACGAGGTCGAAGCCTCCAGTGGCGACGCCGCCCTGGTCACGACAGGTACCGGGAAGTTCTACTCCAACGGACTGGACCTGGACTGGCTCGGCGCGCACGGCGACCAGGCCGCCTCCTACGTCGGCACCATCCAGGCGTTGTTCTCCCGCATCCTGACGTTCCCGATGGTCACCGTTGCGGCGCTGCAGGGGCACACCTTCGCCGGCGGGGCCATGCTGGCGGTGGCGCACGACGCGAAGGTGATGCGTGCCGACCGCGGCTTTCTCTGCTTCCCCGAGGTCGACATCCACATCCCGTTCACCCCTGGCATGGCCGCGTTGCTGCAGGCAAGACTGTCCAAGGCCACCGCCCACACTGCCATGACCACAGGTCGACGCTACGGCGGCAGCGAGGCACTGGAGGCGGGCATCGTGGACGGGACAGCAGCGGAGGGCGAAGTGCTGGAGCAGGCCATCGCCCGCGCGCAGAGCCTGGCGGGCAAGCGCGGCGACACCATCGCCGCGATCAAACGCGTGATGTACGCGCCCGCCGTGGCGGCGCTGGCCGACGTCAGCGCACTGGCCTTCGACGGGAATGCCTGAGCCCCGCGAGACGGTCTGGTTGCAGGACTGGCTGGTCTCGGGCACAGCGGCGCTCTCGGATTGGCGCCGGCACCTGCATGCACATCCGGAGCTCTCCAGGCACGAACACGCGAGCACCACATTCGTCGCTGAGCAGCTGAGCGCCGCCGGTCTGGTGCCGCGGCTGCTGCCCGGCGGCACCGGCCTTGCCTGCGACATCGGGACGGGACCCGGGCCGCTGATCGCGCTGCGCGCCGACATGGACGCGTTGCCGATGCAGGAACAGACCGGCGCGCCCTACAGCTCAACAGCCGACGGGGTGGCGCACGCCTGCGGACACGACGCCCACACGGCGATGTTGCTCGGCGCCGCGTTGGCCATGGCCAGTGCACCGGAGCTGCCCGGTCGGGTGCGCGTGTTGTTCCAACCGGCCGAGGAAGTGATGCCCGGGGGCGCGCTCGACGTGCTGTCGTCCGGTGAGCTCGCGGGGGTTAGTCGGATCTTCGCGCTGCACTGCGACCCACAGCTGGAGGTCGGGCAGGTCGGCGTGCGGGCGGGCGCACTCACCTCGGCCGCCGACACCGTGGAGATCACCCTGCACTCTCCGGGCGGGCACACCGCCCGCCCCCACCTGACCGCTGACCTGGTGCACGCCCTGGGTCTCCTCATCACTGGGCTGCCGTCGCTACTGGGCAGACGGCTGGACCCGCGTGCGGCCACCGTCCTGGTGTGGGGAGCGGTGCAGGCGGGCAACGCAGCCAACGCCATCCCCCAGATAGGGGTGCTGCGGGGCACGGTCCGTACCGGCGATCGTGACACCTGGGCCCGGTTGGAGGCGGTGGTGGCCGAGGGCGTCGCGGCGCTGCTCGCTCCCACAGGGGTCACCTATGAGCTGCATCATCAGCGCGGGGTTCCGCCGGTGGTCAACGACCGCGCCTCTGCGGGAATGCTCCGCCGGGCAATCACCGAGGGCGTGAGTGAGCGCGCGGTGGCCGGCACCCAACAGTCCAGCGGCGGGGAGGATTTCGCCTGGTACCTGGAGCATGTACCGGGCGCCATGGCGCGCCTCGGCGTGTGGCCGGGCCACGGGCCACACCTCGATCTGCACCGCCCCACCTTCGACCTGGACGAACGTGCACTGGAGATCGGGGTGCGAGTGCTCGTGCATGCCGCGTTGGCGGCGTGGCGCGACGGAGCCTAATCGCGGCTGGTGCCCGGACCGACGTTGCGGCTGGGGCGGGTGCGTAGTCCGAGCACGTAGTCCTCAGGAGCGCCTGCGGCGTAGGCGGCGTCCGCCATCACCCCGAGGTAGCGCGCCGACGGGAGGCCGCCCTCATAGGCGTCGATCACGTAGAGCCACGCCAGCTGAGAGCCGTCCAGGGTCTGAATGCGCAGCCGCAGCTTGCGGTGGATACCGAGCTCGGCACCCTCCCAGCGGTCCAGGCTGCGCTCGTCCTGTGGGCTCATGTCGTAGAGGACCACGAAGACCTGGGCGTCGGGGTCCTCCACCACGGTGGCCAGTGCGCCCTCCCAGCCGAGGTCCTCTCCGGCGAAGGTCAGCCGCCAGCCCAGCAACCACCCGGTACCGGCCATCGGCGAGCACGGGGCCCGCTCGAGCATCTGCTCGGGGTCCATGTTGGAGCCGTAGGCGGCATAGATCGGCACGATGATCAGACTAGTCGCGCGGTGGCGGTTCGAGGATGCCGACTCAGGCGATACCGTGGACGCGCTACACCGTCGCCCGAGCTTGGAGGATCTGTGACCCGCATCGTGATCATCGGCGGTGGGCCTGCCGGCTACGAGGCGGCGCTGGTGGCCGCCCAGTACGGCGCCGAGGTGGTTCTCGTGGAGGAGGAGGGTCTCGGTGGGGCGTGCGTGCTGTACGACTGCGTGCCGTCCAAGACGTTCATCTCCTCGGCGGGCGTGCGCGCCGATCTGCGCCGTGCCACCGATCTCGGGGTGGACATCGACCTGGACAAGGCTGGGGTGGAAATTCCGGTGGTGCATGCCAGGGTTCGGGCACTGGCCTTGGCGCAGTCCGCGGATATCCGGGCGCGGCTGCAGCGCGAGGGTGTGCGGGTCATGCCCGGCCGCGCGCAGCTGGTCGACGACGTGTCCGGCATGGCCACCCACCGAATAGCCGTTGATCGCGAAGGCGATGAGCAGGTGGTGCTTGATGCCGATGTCGTGCTGTTGGCCACCGGTGCGCGTCCGCGGGTGTTGCCCGGGGCGCGGCCGGACGGCGAGCGGATCCTGGACTGGCGCCAGATCTATGACCTCGAGCGGCTGCCCGAGCACCTCATCGTGGTCGGCTCCGGGGTGACCGGGGCGGAATTCGTCTCGGCCTACACAGAGATGGGTGTCAAGGTGACCCTGGTGTCCAGCCGGGACCGGGTGCTGCCCGGCGAGGACGCCGACGCCGCGGCGGTGCTGGAAGATGTGCTGGCCGAGCGTGGGGTGACGTTGGTCAAGCAGGCGCGTGCCGAGTCGGTGGAGCGCACGGACGGCGGGGTCCTGGTCACGTTGACGGACGGACGAACAGTGGAGGGCAGCCATGCGCTGATGACCGTCGGCTCCGTGCCCAACACCGCCGATCTGGGGCTTGACCGCATCGGGGTTGAGCTCGACCGCGGGGGCTACATTCCGGTGGACCGGGTCTCGCGGACGTCGGTGCCCGGGGTGTACTCGGCCGGTGACTGCACGGGGCTGCTACCACTCGCCTCGGTCGCGGCCATGCAGGGTCGGATCGCGATGTGGCACGCGCTGGGCGAAGGCGTGCTCCCGATCAAGCTGAAAACCGTTGCGGCGGCGGTGTTTACCCGCCCGGAGCTGGCGACTGTCGGGATGAGTCAGCAGTCCATCGACAGCGGCAAGGTGGCCGCGCGCACGGTGATGCTGCCGTTGGCCACCAACCCGCGGGCTAAGATGGAGGGCTTGCGTCGTGGGTTCGTGAAGCTGTTCTGCCGTCCGGAGACCGGGGTGGTCATCGGCGGGGTGGTGGTGGCGCCGGTGGCCTCGGAGCTGATCTTGCCGATTGCCTTGGCGGTGCAGAACAACCTCACCGTGAACAACCTGGCGCACACTTTCTCGGTGTACCCGTCGCTGTCCGGGTCAATCACCGAGTCCGGCCGCCAACTCATGCGCCACGACGACCTGGATTGAGCTGCCTGGTTCGTGCCTTGGCCCGTCCTCCGCCGCACCAGTTGGTAGCGGTTACAGACGCGCCACGCCCGGGTTGGTGGTACTTGCAGACGCCCCAACTCAGTCGTCGTCCACCCAGCCCAGTGTGCGGGTGACCGCCTTCTTCCAGCCGGCGAACAACTTCTCCCGCTGCGCCTCGTCCATGGACGGCGTCCAGCTCTTGTCCTTGGCCCAGTTGTTGCGGATGTCGTCCTCGGTGTCCCAGAAACCCACGGCCAGGCCCGCGGCGTAGGCCGCACCGAGAGCGGTGGTCTCCGCCACCACCGGCCGCACCACCTCCACGTCCAGGATGTCGGACTGGAACTGCATCAGCAGCTCGTTGACCACCATGCCGCCGTCCACCTTCAAGATCTTCAGGTCCACCCCGGAGTCGGCGTTCATCGCCTCGATCACCTCGCGGGTCTGGTACGCCGTGGCCTCCAGCACGGCGCGGGCGAGGTGTCCCTTGTTCACAAAGCGGGTAAGGCCGACGATCGCGCCGCGAGCATCTGCGCGCCAGTGCGGCGCGAACAGTCCGGAGAACGCGGGCACGAAGTAGGCGCCCCCGTTGTCCTCCACGGTGCGGGCGTCCTTCTCGATGTCGGCGGCGCTGGCGATCATTTTGAGGTTGTCCCGCAGCCACTGCACCAGCGAACCGGTGACCGCGATGGAACCCTCCAAGGCGTAGACGGTGTCCTGCTCGCCGATCTTGTAGCAGACGGTGGTGAGCAGCCCGTTCTTGCTCATCACCTTCTCGGTACCGGTGTTGAGCAGCACGAAGTTGCCGGTGCCGTAGGTGTTCTTGGCCTCCCCGGGCGACAAGCACGCCTGCCCGAAGGTGGCCGCCTGCTGGTCGCCGAGAATGCCCGCGATGGGCACCCCCCCGAGTGAGCCGCGTTCGCGGACCTTGCCGTAGATCTCCGAGGAGCTCTTGATCTCCGGCAGCATCGACTCCGGGATCCCCATGTCCGCGCAGATTCCGGAGTCCCAGCTCAGCGTGTCCAGGTCCATCAGCAGGGTGCGGGAGGCGTTGGTGGCGTCGGTGTAGTGCAGGCCGCCATCCGGGCCGCCGGTCATGTTCCACAGCACCCAGGTGTCCATGGTGCCGAAGCACAGCTCACCGGCCTCGGCCTTCTCCCGCGCCCCGTCGACGTTGTCCAGGATCCACTTGGCCTTGGGCCCGGCGAAGTAGGTGGCCAGCGGCAGCCCGGTAGTGGCGGTGTACTTGCTCGCGCCCTCCTCGCTACCCAGCGCGGTGCAGATGCGGTCGGTGCGGGTGTCCTGCCAGACGATGGCGTTGTACACCGGCTTGCCCGTCGCCCGTTCCCACACCACGGTGGTCTCACGCTGGTTGGTGATACCGACCGCGGCGATGTCGGAGGCCTCGAGGTCGGCGTCGGCCAGTGCGCCCGCCGTCACGTTGCGCAGGTTGTTCCAGATCTCCACCGGGTCGTGCTCCACCCAGCCGGCCTTCGGGAAGATCTGCTCGTGCTCACGCTGGTCGACGGCAACCACCCGGCCGGAGTGATCGAAGATCATGCAGCGGCTGGACGTGGTGCCCTGGTCGACGGCCGCAACATACTTTGGTGCGTCGGAATTGCTCACGACGAATGCTCCTCAGCGAAGGGTGGATTGGATTCGGGGGTGTGGGGCGGCGGTTTGTCGCCGGTCTGGTCGGCCTCCGGGTCAGACGGCATCCGGCCCGGCTCCTCTTCCGTCTCGTCCCCGCCGACGGGGAGGAAGCGGCCGACGAGCTGGTCGTAGAGCAACCCACCGAGCGCCCCGCCGATCAGCGGGCCGACGATGGGCACCCAGAAATAGAAAGTGCCGTACTGGCTGCGCCACGCAGAGCCGTAACCCGTCAGGTAGGAGGCGAGCCGGGGGCCGAAGTCACGTGCGGGATTGATCGCGTAGCCGGCGTCGGTGCCCCAGGCAAAACCGATTGCCACGACGATCAGGCCGATGATCACCGGCGCGAGGTTGGCCAGCGGCGCGCTGTTACGTTCGTCGACGACAGCGAAGATGAGGAACAGCAGGATCGCGGTACCGATGATCTGGTCGATCAGCGCCGACGTCGTGCTGACGGGCAACGTGCCGTTGCCCGGCAACGTGGAGAAGATGGTCTGGGTCTTGATGGTGTGCCCGGGGTCGATGGCGTTGAGGACGTCGTTGTAGTTCCATCGCACGAGCAGGGCCGCGACGAACGCCCCGACGGTCTGCGCCGCGACGTAGGGCGCGACCTTGGACCAGGAGAAGCCACGGAACAAGGCCATCGCGAAGGTGACGGCGGGGTTGATGTGCGCGCCGGTGAGCCGGCCGGCGACGTAGACGCCGAACGTGACCCCGAGGCCCCACGCCCAGGCGATGCTGTCGTGGTTGCCGAGCTTGCCGGCCTCACCGCCTGCGGTGACCTGCGCAATGACGCCGGCGCCGAACAGGATGAGGATCAGGGTCCCGGCGAACTCGGCGGCCATCTCCCCGACAAGCCCGAGCCTGGTGAACTTTGCAGCCATGCAGCGCTCCTTGAGTTCTGTGACGCCCGTCATAGATCGGGCCCGAGCGAATACTAGGTGCTGACCCCTGCACGCGCACGTATGCCGGTGTGCGCGCAGCAGGAGAGCTGATGTGCCGGTACCGTCTGAACGGTGCTGTCGATGTAGGTGGTCGCAGCGATGACAGTTGAGGAGTCGAGTTGAGCGAGCAACGACATGCCGGGTCACTCGGGCCGCAGGAGCGGGAGGCGGCTTGGGAGCGTTTGGGTTCCGAGCAGTTCGACGTGCTGGTGATCGGTGGTGGTGTGGTGGGCACTGGTGCCGCGCTGGACGCCGCCACCCGTGGCCTGCGGGTGGCGCTGGTGGAGGCGCGTGACCTCGCATCGGGCACGTCGAGCCGCTCCTCGAAGATGTTCCACGGGGGCCTGCGCTACCTGGAGCAGCTGGAGTTCGGCTTGGTGCGAGAAGCACTGCACGAGCGTGAGCTGTCCATGTCCACGCTGGCCCCGCACCTGGTCAAGCCGTTGAAGTTCCTCTACCCGCTGACGCACCGGTTGTGGGAGCGGCCGTACGTGGCCGCCGGCATCTTCTTGTACGACACCCTCGGTGGCGCGAAGTCGGTGCCCCACCAGAAGCACCTGACCCGGGCCGCCGCAATGCGGATGTCGCCCGGGCTCAGGCGCAGCGCACTCATCGGCGGTGTGCGCTACTTCGACACCGTCGTCGACGATGCCCGACACACCATGATGGTCGGCCGCACCGCCGCCCACTACGGTGCCGTGGTGCGCACGTCCACCCAGCTGGTGCGGTTCTTGCACGAGGCCGACCGGGTCAGCGGAGCGACGGTGCGCGACTCGGAAGACGGCAGGGAGACGGACATCAAGGCGCACGTCGTCATCAATGCCACCGGGGTGTGGACCGACGAGATCCAGCGGATCGCCGGGGGCCGCGGGCGCTTCAAGGTGCGGGCCTCCAAGGGCGTGCACCTGGTGGTGGGCCGGGACAAGATCGTCAGCGAGGCGGCGATGATCCTGCGCACCGAGAAGTCGGTGCTGTTCATCATTCCGTGGGGCAACCACTGGATCATCGGAACCACGGACACCGACTGGAAGCTGGACCTGGCGCACCCCGCGGCGACCAAGGCGGACATCGACTACATCTTGGGCCACGTGAACAAGGTGGTGGCCACGCCACTGGCCGCAGCCGACATCGAGGGCGTCTACGCCGGCCTGCGACCGCTGCTGGCCGGGGAGAGCGAGGAGAGCTCCAAGCTGTCCCGCGAGCACGCCGTGGCCCGGGTGGCCCCGGGGCTGGTCGCCATCGCCGGCGGAAAGTACACGACGTACCGGGTGATGGGAGCGGACGCCGTGGACGCCGCAGCGGAAGACGTTCCCGCCCGGGTGGGCAGCTCGGTCACCGAGAAGGTGCCACTGATCGGTGCCGACGGCTACTTCGCGCTGGTGAACCAGGCGGCGCAGGTGGGTGAGCGCTATGGTCTGCACCCCTACCGGGTGCGCCACCTGCTCGATCGGTACGGCTCGCTGCTGCACGAGGTGCTCGCGGTCGCTGAGGGCAGGCCCGAGCTGCTGCAGCCGATCACTGCAGCACCGGACTACCTGCAGGTGGAGGCGGTGTACGGGGCGGTGGCCGAGGCTGCGCTGCACCTGGAGGATCTGCTGGCCCGACGCACCCGCATCTCCATCGAGTACGCCCACCGGGGTGTGGACTGCGCGCAGCAGGTGGCGGAGCTGGTAGCGCCGGTGCTGGGCTGGGACGAGAAGACGGTTGCCCGGGAGGTCCACACCTACTGCGCTCGGGTACAGGCGGAGATCGACTCGCAGACCCAGCTCAGTGACGATTCGGCCGACGCCCTGCGCGCGGCTGCCCCCGAGGCGCGTGCGGAGATCCTCGAACCGGTGTTGTGAGCGCCCCCGGCCCCGCCGGAAGGACGTTGAGTGACCTGAACGCCGTTCTCATGGCTCGAAAAGGGCGTTGAGTGACCTAAACGTCCTTCTCATGGCTCGAAAAGGGCGTTGAGTGACCTGAACGTCCTCGTTAGCGCCTCAGTCGGTGGCCAGGCGGGCGAGCAGCATCATGTCCCTGCGGGTGCCGTCGATGAGCACCGCGTCACGCATGCGGCCCTCGGGCACCATCTCACACCGCGCTGCCAATCTGGCCGACGCCGCGTTGCCCGCGACGTGCAGGTAGCCAACGCGGTGCAGGCCCAATCCGCCCAGCGCAACTGAGGAAAAGGCCAAGCGGACAACCGCTCCCGTCGCCGCAGCCATGATCCCTCTGCCTCGTTGCGCGGGAGCGGTCCAGCAGGCCAGCTCGGCCGAGCGCTGCGTGGGCTCGATGTTGCGCAGCCCCACCTCGGCCAGCATCTCGCCCGTGGTGGGTTCACACACCGCCCAGGAGTACCAACTGTCGTTCGCCCATTGCAGCGTTCGGCGACGCACATAGTCGGTGGCCGCAGCCAGACCTTCGGACACCATCAGGGGCGCGTACCGCACCGTGTCGGGATCCGTTGCCGCCGTGAGCAACACGGGCCGGTCGTCCACCCGCTCGTCCGCGCGTAACGCCCGTAGGTACCACGCCCCGGCGTTGATCTCGATGGGCTCCACGCGTCAGTGCTGGCGTCGGTCGATATTCCGCTGCTCGCGCCGCCGGCTGCGGTCACGCTGAAACTCCCCGCCACCCAGGATGGCGCCGACCAGGGGAACGAGCAGGAACACCAGCCAGGCTTGGTCGCCGTTCAGCAGGAAGAACAACACCACGGCGACGATCGGGGTGGCCCCGAGGACGGTGTGGCGCCAGTTCCGGGTCTGGCTGGGCTTGGCAACAGCATCAGGGTCGACCGTCGCGGGTGCCCGCGGCAGATCGTGAAACACGGTGTCCAGCTCGGATCTGGTCCGAGCACCGGCCACCAGCGAGCTCCGTTCCTCGAACTCGGGGACCTCCAACCGGCCCTGGCTGAAGTGCTCGTTCAACTTGCTCTGCGAGGCCTCGCGCTCGGCGGTACCCACGCGGACTTCCGGCTGTTCGCTCACACCGCGCAGCCTAACGCCGGATCAGTCGGCCAACTCGCACAACACGGTGCCCTGGGTAACTGCTGCGCCGGGTTCGACGGACAGCCCGGAGATGGTGCCGTCCTTGTGGGCGGTGACCGGGTTCTCCATCTTCATGGCCTCGAGCACGGCGATCAGCTCACCGGCGGCCACCTGCTGGCCCTCCTCGACGGCGACCTTGACCACGGTGCCCTGCATGGGCGCGACCACTGAGTTGCCCGAGGCCGCCGCGGCACCACCGGAACGCTTGCGGGACTTGGGCTTCTTGGCTGCGGCGGCACCTCCGCCACCACCACCGATGGCCAGGTCGCCGGGCAGTGACACCTCCAGGCGTCGGCCACCGACCTCGACGACCACGCTCTGCCGCGGGGTGGGCTCGTCGCCGTCGGCGTCGGCAGCCGCGCCGAAGGGCTCCACCGTGTTGTCCCATTCGGTCTCGATCCACCGCGTGTGCACGGTGAAGCCGTCGTCATCACCCACGAAGGCCGGGTCGCGCACGACGAGGCGGTCGAAGGGCAGCACGGTGGCCATGCCCTCGATCACCATCTCGTCCAGGGCACGCCGGGAGCGCTCCAGGGCCTGCATCCGGTCGGCGCCGGTGACGATCAGCTTGCCCAGCATGGAGTCGAACTGGCCGCCGATCACGCTGCCCGTCTCCACCCCGACGTCCAGGCGCACACCCGGGCCTGTGGGGGCGTGGAAGCGGGTGACGGTTCCGGGGGCGGGCAGAAACCCGCGGCCGACGTCTTCGCCGTTGAGCCGGAACTCGAAGGAGTGTCCACGCGGCTCGGGGTCCTCGGTGATGTCCAGCACCTTGCCCTCGGCGATCTGGAACTGAGCCCGCACCAGGTCCATGCCTGCTGTCTCTTCGGTGACGGGGTGCTCCACCTGCAGCCGGGTGTTCACCTCGAGGAAGGAGATCAGGCCGTCCTGGCCGACGAGGTATTCCACCGTGCCTGCGCCGTGGTAGTTGGCCTCTTTGCAGATGGCCTTTGCGCTGGTGTGGATTTCCTTGCGCTGCTCATCGGTCAAGAACGGCGCCGGGGCCTCCTCGACCAGCTTCTGGAAGCGGCGCTGCAGCGAACAGTCGCGGGTGCCGACGACGACGACGTTGCCGTGGGTGTCGGCCAGCACCTGGGCTTCGACGTGCCGCGGCTTGTCCAGGTAGCGCTCCACGAAGCACTCGCCGCGGCCGAAGGCGCTGACCGCCTCCCGGGTGGCCGAGTCGAACAGTTCAGGGATTTCCTCCATGGTGCGGGCGACCTTCATGCCGCGCCCGCCGCCCCCGAAGGCGGCCTTGATGGCCACCGGCAGGCCGTGCTCCTTCGCGAAGGCGGTGACCTCGCCGGCGTCGGCGACCGGGTCGTTGGTGCCGGGCACCAGGGGGGCACCGGCGCGGGTGGCGATGTGGCGGGCGGTCACCTTGTCACCCAAGTCGCGGATGGACTGCGGGCTGGGCCCGATCCAGATCAGTTTGGCATCCAAGACGGCTTGGGCGAAGTCGGCGTTCTCCGACAGGAAACCGTAGCCGGGGTGGATCGCGTCAGCGCCGGATTTCTCCGCCGCGTCGATGAGCTTCGGGATGTTCAGGTAGGAGTCGGCGCCGGTCTGCCCACCGAGTGCGAAGGCCTCGTCGGCCAGGCGGACGAACGGCGCGTCGGCGTCCGGCTCGGCGTACACCGCCACACTGCCGATGCCCGAGTCGGCGCAGGCTCGGATGACGCGAACCGCGATTTCTCCGCGGTTGGCGACGAGCACCTTGGTGATCGCTGCGCTGTCCTGGGCGGGCGCTGAGCCTGAACTGGGCACGAAGCCTCCTGTCGTCGCGGGCGATCCGGGGAGTCGTCCTTGGGGATCGCGGGAGTTTGCCCGTGGAGTCTAGGAGGCCGGGCCGGGCGACGTGGCGGGAGGTGGCAATCGTGGCGGCGTGGTTCGGCTACCCGGTGACGTTGACGGTGCCGTGGAACACGAACGGGGTGCCGGTCGGCTGGCAACCGTGGAAGAAGCCTGACGGCAGCGGTCCCACGAATCCGACGTGGTTGACGCCGTTGGCGCCCTTGGTCACGGTGAACAGGACCGAGGTGTTGTCCACCAGCAGGTTCGACAGTAGGGGCGGCTGCGCCTCTTTGATGGGGTAGAGGAAGGCTGCCGTGTTTCCGTGCACCGTCAGACAGGTGACCGGACCGGCGATGGACAGCGGAATCGGCAGATTGACCGGACCTGCCTTCAGTTCGCCGGCGCCGGTGAATTGACCCGTCGCCTGGCTGCCGGCCGCCGTCTGCTGTGAATTCGTGACGACGTGGAAGACCTCCAGACCCGGTGCGAGCTCGACATCTCCGGAGACCGACAATGAGGGCGTCGACGGTGTGGGCGACCCCGTGTCGGCCGCCGCTGTGCCGGAGCCAGCGGCGACGAGGAGCAACGTTGCCGCGATGACGGGACGAAGGTGAGCGCGAAACGACATGGGGGACCCCTCGGTGGCTGGACACCCTGCTGTGATGCAAGAAACGTCCAGGTTATGCGCTGCGCGGGTGAGGCGCACGCCGATCATATGAGGCGGATTAGTCTCGCGATCGGCTCGCCGTGCGCCCAGACCTTCTCACCGCAGGGTGATGACGACCTTGCCCAACGCCGCGCGCCGTTCCAGCGCGCCGATGGCGTCGGCCGCGCGTTCGATGGGAAACACCGAGGGCTCCGGCGCACTGAGGTCACCCGAGGCGAGGAGAGGCGCGAGTTCGGCCCACTGCTGGGACACGTAGCCCGGGTGGGACATGAACCAGGCGCCCCAGCCGGCACCGACGACGTCCACGTTGTTGAGCAGCAGACGGTTGACCTTGACGGTAGGGATATCACCACCGCCGGTGAAGCCGATGACCACGACCCGGCCCGACGGGGCCAGTGAGCGGATGCTGTCGGTGAACCGGTCACCGCCGACGGGATCGAGGACGACGTCGACACCGCGACCGTCGGTGAGCTCACGCACCTGCTGCGGCCAGCCGTCGACGAGCACCACGTCGGTGGCGCCGGCCTCACGGGCCTTCACCGCCTTGGCCTCAGTGCTCACCACGGCGATGATGCGACCGGCGCCGAGCAGGCCGGCCAGGCGCAAGGTGGAGGTGCCGATGCCGCCGGCCGCGCCGTGCACCAGCACCGTCTCGCCCTTGCGCAGTCGTCCCCGCTCGGTCAGGGCAAAGTGCACGGTGAGGTCGTTGAACAGAATGCCGGCGCCCGCGGTGAGCGACACCGCATCGGGCAGGGCGAAGGTGAGATCCGGGGACAGGTACGCGAGCTCGGCCATGCCACCGGACATCCCGGTCAGACCCACCACCCGGTCGCCGCTCGCGAAGCCACTGCCCTCCGGTGCGGAGCGGACCACACCCGCGATCTCGCTGCCCGGGGTGAACGGCGGGTCGGGCTTGTACTGGTAGAGCCCGCGGGTGAGTAGCGCGTCGGGGAAGGCCACCCCGGCGGCGTGTACATCGACGCAGACCAACGCCGGATCGGCCTGCGGCTCGTCGATCTCGACGATCTCCACCGACTCCGGCCCATCGAGACGGGTGATCTGAACTGCACGCATCGGGTGTCCTTTCAGGACTGGTTTGCTTCGCGGACCTGCCGCTTGATCCGGCCGAGCATTGCCGACAGACCGCGCAGCCGCAACGGACTCACGATCTCGGCCAGCCCGAATGCGGTGTAGAAGTCCTCCGGGACCTCGAGCACCGTCTCCCGGCTCTCCCCGTCCAGACCCTGGTGCAGGATCGAGGCGAAGCCGCGGGTGGTGGGCGACTCCGGCGGGGCGGAGAAGTACAGGTGTACATGCTCGGCGTCGGTCGCATCGACGGACAGGAAAAGCGGGGTCTGGCACTCCGGGACCGGCTCGAGCAGCTCCGGGTGCTCGGCCAGGTGTGGCGGCAGAGCGGGTAGCTCGTCGCTGAGCTCCAGCAGCAGCTCGAGCTTGTCCTGGCCCTCCACCGCCTCGAAATCGTCGATGATCTCGGTGAGGCCACTGGGCAGCATCACCGCGTGGGCACCTCGCCCCTGTCGGTGCCCGTGACGATGGGCACGCGCACGGCGTTACCCCACTCGGTCCACGAGCCGTCGTAGTTGCGCACGTTCGAATAGCCCAGCAGGTGGGTGAGAGCGAACCAGGTGTGGCTGGAGCGCTCGCCGATGCGGCAGTAGGCGATGACCGCGTCGTCCGGCTTGAGGCCGGCTTCGTCCTGGTAGATCACCTCGAGCTCGGCACGGCTGCGGAAGCGGCCGTCCTCGGCCGCAGCTTTGCCCCAGGGCACGCTGGCCGCCGTGGGGATGTGGCCGCCGCGCAGGGTGCCCTCTTGCGGGTAGTCGGGCATGTGGGTGCGCTCACCGGTGTACTCGGGCACCGAGCGGACGTCGATCAGCGGAAAGCGGCCCAAGTTCGACAGAACGTCGTCCTTGAAGGCACGGATGGCCTCGTCGGAGCGTTCCACGACGGGGTACTCGGCGGGAGTGACGTCGGTCTTGTCGCGGGTCAGCTCCCGGCCCTCGGCTTGCCAGAGGTTGCGTCCGCCGTCCATCAGGCGGACGTCGGGGTGACCGAACAGCGTGAACACCCATAGCGCATACGCGGCCCACCAGTTGCTCTTGTCGCCGTAGATGACCACGGTGTCGTCGCGACCGATTCCCTTGGCGGCCATCAGCTTGGCGAAGCCGGCGCCGTCCACGTAGTCGCGGGTGACGGTGTCATTGAGCTCGGTGTGCCAGTCGACCTTGACCGAGCCCGGGATGTGGCCGCTGTCGTAGAGGAGCACGTCCTCGTCGGACTCCACGACGACCAGGCCCGGCTCGCCGAGGTGTTCGGCTACCCAGCCCGTCGAGACCAGCCGATCGGGGTGCGCGAAGTCGGCAAATTCCGGGTTCTGTTCCGGGGCGAGGGGCACAGCTACCTCCAAGTGGAAGAGTATTTACGCTACGTCGACGTTGCCATATCGGACGACTGAGTGCCACGCCGGGTGGTGGGCAGCCGTCACCTCCGCTGAGCGGCCAGAGGTACCTGGCGGTTGTGCAGGCCGGGCCGTCACGACCGTGGAGTACCTCTCGGCGCGTCGAGTCTCGCGGCCAACCCGTGCATTCAGGCGGGCTGGTGGAGGGTTTCCCACAGCGGCATCATCGCGAGGATGTCGAGGATCTGCTGCCGGGAGCGGTCGGCGGCCAGGCGTTCGATGCCCTTCTGAGCTGGTCCCCGGTTTCGAGGATGATCTCCTGCAGCGCAAACCACAGGTCGGGGCCGACGAAGAAGTCCTGCTTGTTGTTGGCCTGCGCCTGGGCGCGGAGGCCATGGCTCTCGAGCATCTTCCGCATCACGCTCTCCACCGCAGACACCTGATCGCCGTCGCTGAGCCCGTCGCCCTCGAAGAGGGTGTTAATCTGGTCCATCACCTGGTCCACGGCACGAGCTCGGCTTCGTGGCGGCCACGCGACCCGGCGGCGAGCACCGAGGCCAGCCCGGCAGCGTCGCCCTTCGGGAGGTCCAGTTCTGGGTCAGCCTGCTTGTGCAGCGCGTGGTGGGTCAGGGTCACATCCGACAGATCGATCGACGGCTCGTGGCGCTGTGAGTCCTTGAGCACCTCGGCCAGCATCCGCGCGAACCGCGCCCGCTTCTCCAGCTCGATGTCCTCGTAGTCGACGATGGCGGACAGGAAGTCGCAGGGTGCTGACGAAGGTGCGCAGGTCGCGGCGGAAGGTGTCCAGACGATCGAGTTCACCGGAATCGGCGTCGGCGACCGCCCGCGCTTAGGCCGTATTGAACCGATGGCGCACCGGTGACAATGCGGCGGAGAGCTTGCCCTGCAGCGGTTTCGACTCGCCCGTGCAGAAGTAGGCCTGCACGTCGACGTCGCTGAACACCCCTACCGCCTCCAGCTTGTCCCACTGGTCGAAGACGAGATTGGGGTCGCTCGCCTCGGTCAGGTGCGCACCCTCGTAGTACTCCTGGAGGGCGGCCAGCACGTCCTCCGCGTGGTTGACGAAGTCCAAGACGTAGGTCCGCTTGCCGGGATAGATGCGGTTGAGCCGGGACAGCGTCTGGACGGCCTGGACGCCGTCGAGGCGCTTGTCGACGTACATGGCGCACAGCAGCGGCTGATCGAACCCGGTCTGGTACTTGTTGGCCACGATGAGCACCTCAAAGTCCGGGCCGGCCAACGCCTCGGGGATCGTCCGGCCCTTGAGCCGCTCGTTCATCGACGCCTCGGTGAATCCCAAGGGTCCGCTTTCCGGGTCGGTCACCTCACCGGAAAACGCCACCAGGGTCCGGATGTTGGCGATTTGGTGCTCGGACAGGTACTTGTCCATGGCCAGCTTGTAGCGCACCGCGGACTTTCGGGAGTCGGTCACCACCATCGCCTTGGCCCGCCCTCCGAGCAGCGGCGCCACGTTGGCCCGGAAGTGTTCGACGATGATCGCCACCTTCTGGCCGATGTTGTAGGGGTGCAACTTCACCCAGGACATCAGCGACTTCATCGCCGCGGACTTGTCGACCTGCTCGCTGTCGTAGTCCTGCCCGCATAATCGCCACCTTCGAAGAGGCTCATCGATTTCCAATCGACGTCGATCTTCATAATCTCCCGCAAGAGCGCTCCAACTTCATCGTTCAATTGCGCTCCACGTTCCTTGCCGTGCTTGTCTTCGAGTCTATGATTCGCAATAAGCGGGTACCCATTGGGTGATTTCGACATACTGATAATGACCGCTTCGTCAATTTCCGATTTATCGATCGCCATGACGCAACCTTCACCGTTGTATCTATCGGGATAGTAGTATTGTTTCGAGCCCACTTTCCGGATCGATCTGCCCGATCCGGGTAACTTTCGGATTCGCGATCAGGCGGGGGAGTTCAACAGTCTCCCAAACGTTACCTTCGCGAAGTGACGTCCGCGTACCTCACCGCTGGTCTGATTCGCATACAATCCCGATACATCTTTCCACGCCTTAACTATCGCAGGCTAGCGCCGAATTGCGTTCGCTGCTGCGCGCCTCCGGTGCGGCTTCACCCATGACATCAACGACTCTGTCGCACGGATCTGGGCTCGGCGTGCGACGGTCACTCAGCCTGGCTCAGGCGTCGATCCTTGTGGTGAGCCTCGGCTTTCCCGAATCGCCGAAGTACTCGAACGTCCGGTCCACGAGGGGCTGCAGGAAGAGCTGCCCGAACTGGGCCATGAGGATCTCGGTGACCTGGGCAGCGAGACCATGACGAGGGGAAGCCAGGCCGGCGTCCCGCAGCTGGCGAACCTGGGTCGCCGCATGTTCGGCGAGTCGGTCCAGGAGCCTGTGGTCCCCGTTGGCGTCCAAGAGGGTGCGCCTGAGGTAGTCGACGATCTCGGGATGCGCGGCCAGCATCGACGCCACGGCTGCGTCGCGAGCAGTTCTGATGTCGCGACTGCTTCCATCGACCGGGACGGCGGCAACGGTTTCGGCAAAGTACTCGATGATCCGAACCTCGACTGCTTCGCGTAGCTGCTCCTTGCTTCCGTCGTGGTCTCTACATGGAGAACCTGCTGCTCAGTCGTCCGCCGTCGCCGAGGCCGCTGTCGTCGTGCTTCAGCACCTCCAGTGGCAGGAGCGGCCTTTCGTGCTCGTCCCCCCAAACCAGGAGCAGCGATCACCCTCGAGGAGATCCGAGAGCACCTGTCGTCGGCCTTCGCCAAGTGTCAGCTGCCCGAGGTGCTCGAGATCGTGAACCAGATCCCGCGGACGAGCGTGGGCAGGTTCGACATGAAGGTCATCCGAGCGAGCTACGCCGACGTCTACGGAGGGGCGACGGTCCAGGAGTCCGGTCCGCGTTCGGTCGCGACGAAGCGCAAAACTGTCGGTGACTCGGACTAGTGTTCTATGCATGGATCTGAACGAGCTACTCGTCGACCCCACAGGGGTGCAGACGTGGCGCTTGGGCGAGTCCGAGCTGCTGATTTCGACCACCGAACTCTCCCAGCGCATCTGCGAGCTGGAAGCCCTGCGGCTGCGGATGGTCACTGATCTGGACATGCGCGGCACGGCAAAGACGCTCGGCGCCTCCAGCACCGCGGCATGGCTGGCGGGGGCGACCCGCATGAGCCCGGGTGCGGCGAGCGGAATGGTGCACCTCGGTCGGGCGCTGACCGAGGTGTCGGCGACGGCCGAGGAGTTGGCGGCCGGGAGGATCAGCACTGCACACGCCAAGGTGGTGACGGGGTTCTTCGCGCACCTTCCTGACGGTGTGCCGGCCGACGCGCTTCCGCCCTGTGAGCCACCTGCTGAACGCGGCAGCCGTGGACAACCCGGTCGAGCTTGCGCGTCGGGCGGCGGCCCTGCGCCACATGCTCGAGCCTGTCGAAGGCAGTGTGCCGGATGCGGAGAACGTCGAGCTGAACGAGTTGTTCGCGACGGTCGTGGGTGGCCGTGGGCTGCTCAGGGCTAACTTGGACGCCGAGACGATGGAGATGCTGCAGAGTGCCCTGTCTGCGCTGTCCAAGCCGCAGCCGAGCGAGGACGGCCCGCCGGACAAGCGAAGTCCGGCCCGGCGCCGAGCCGACGCCCTCACCGAGGTGCTTCGTCGCTACCTCAACAGTGGTGAAGGTCCCGTCGAGGGTGCTGAGCGGCCGCACCTGTCGCCGATCATCCGCGCCGAGCACCTAGAGCGTGTCTGCTAATTGCGGACGTGGTGGTGGATGATGATGGCGGCGAGGGTGACGCCGCCGAGGTAGGTCAGGGCGTATTTGTCGTAGCGGGTGGCGACGCCGCGCCACTGTTTGAGCCGGTTGAAGCCGCGTTCGACGGTGTTGCGGTGGCAGTAGGTCTTGGCGTCGAAGGCTGGTGGGCGCCCGCCGGTGGTGCCTTTGCTCTTGCGGTAGGAGATCTGGTTGCTGCGTTCGGGGATGGTGTGCTTGATCTTGCGCTTGCGCAGCTCTTCCCGGGTGCTGTTGTGGGAGTAGGCCTTGTCCGCCAGCAGGCGCTTGTCGCCGGTGAGCCGGTCGGGGTGGGCGCCCAGCAGCGGGATCAGCATGGGGTTGTCTCCGGCTTGCCCGGGCGAGAGCAGCATCGTGAGCGGGGCGCACAGCTCGTCGGTCAGGGCGTGGATCTTGGTGGTCCACCCGCCGCGTGAGCGCCCGAGAGCGTGATCGGCTGGTTCGCCGGGCAGATCCTTGTCATTCGGTTGTGCCCCCTGTGTGGTCGTGGAAGCGGGCGCCGGCGGCGTGCTGATGGGCGCGGATGCTGGTGGAGTCCACCGAGATCGTTCCCATCAACTGGCGGTCCTGATCGGTGGCGTTGGCCTTCACCGCGGCGAACATCGTGTTGTAGGTTCCGTCGGTCGACCACCGGCGGTGGCGTTCCCAAACTGACTGGTAAACACCGAATTCCGAGGGCAGATCGCGCCACGGAGAGCCGGTGCGAAACCGCCATACGATGCCTTCCGACGTGCGGCGGTGGTCGTTCCACGGCCGCCCCGGTCGCCCGGCGACTCCGGGCAGCACCGGCTCCAAAAGGGCCCACAACTCATCAGAGATCACATCAGCTCGCACCATCAGTCCAAAGTGGAGCACCAAGGCTCCATGAGTTAGCAGACACGCTCTAGCGGCGGCGGGCGGCGAGAGCCACGGTGGTTCTGCTGGCGGCGCGGCGCCAGCGACTGCGGGCGCGACGCCACATCGCGACGCAGACCGAGGTGCCTACGAGGCAATGTTCGGTCCAAACCCGGTGGCGCCCGGCTGGATGCCCTGGCTGGGTCCCATCTCAGCAGCCGGCGCGGGCCGAATCGCGTGTGACTGCGAGCTGACGGCCATCATCGTCGATGACGACGGTGCACCGCTCAACCTGGGGCGCAAGCAGCGGTTGGTGTCTCCGGCGCAGAGGCGGGCACTGGTCGCCCGCGATCACGGGTGTAGTTTCCCCGGTTGCGGACGTCCAGCCGCATGGACCGAGGCGCACCACATCATCCACTGGATCGACGGTGGCACAACGGATTTGGCGAACTTGACGCTCTTGTGCCGCGCCCACCACCGCACTGTGCACCATGGTGGCTGGGACATCGTCATGGGCGCAGACCTGCACCCGCGGTTCCTGCCGCCCGAGTGGATAGACCCGCTCCGAAAACCTAGGCCGGCTCACCACCGGCAGCCCCAGGTTCGGTTCGTCGCCGCATGAGTGCCGGCGAAGTTCCTGCGCGGCTGCGCAACGAGTTACGGTCGAAAGTTGCGCCGGGCGTGGCCCACAAGGTGTGCACCGGCACGCCGACCTCGGTCAACAGCCGACGCAGCAGCGGCAATCCGATGCCCACGACGCTGGACGGATCGCCCACGATGGCCTCGACGAACCAACCGCCGAGGCCGTCCAGGGTGAACGACCCCGCCACGCCCAGCGGTTCGCCGGTGGCCAGGTAGGCCTCCAGTTCGTCGGCCGAGGGGCTGGCGAAATGGACCACGGTGCGTCCGACCCCGGTGGCTTCGGCGAGCACCGCGCCGTCGCGGACGCGGAGCACACAATGTCCGGTCAGCAGTTCCGCGCTCGAACCCGCCATCGCCACCCAGCGCTCCCGTGCCACCTCGATGGTGTGCGGCTTGCCGACCAACTCGCCGCCGATGTGCAGCATGGAGTCGCAGCCGACCACCACCGCGTCGGCAACCCCAGCGGCGACGTCCACTGCTTTGGCCCGGGCCAGGGTAGTCACCACCTGGTCCGGCGCTGCGGCACCCAACTCGGCGATCAGGGCTTCCTCGTCCACAGCGGACACTTGGACGGTCGGATCGACGCCGGCAGCCTGCAGCACCGACAGCCGAGCCGGTGACGCCGACGCCAGGACCAGTTGCACCCTCAGCGGTAACGGACCGCGGACGTCCAGGCCCCCGACGACGGCATCGCGGCGCCGCGCAGCGCAAACGCCGGGTCACCCCATAAGGAGCGCGGTCCAACAAGCGGCGGCGGACCGCCCGCTGAGGCAAGGATGGCGACCAACGCGGCGATCTCGGCGTCACTCGGCGACCCCCGCAGGACGGTGAGAAACGGCGGCGCGGTCTCGGGCTGCTCGCTCATAGCGGGATGTTCCCGTGCTTCTTCGGCGGCAGGGTCTGGCGTTTGCTCTGCAAGAGCTGCAGCGCACGGGCTACCTGACCTCGGGTGTGCGAAGGCTGGATCACCGCGTCCACGTACCCACGCTCGGCGCCGATATAGGGGTTGACCAGCGTGTCCTCGTACTCCTGCTGCAGCTCCAAGCGCAGCGCGTCGACGTCCTCACCCGCCTCCTTCGCCGCCGCGAGCTTGCGCCGGTGCACGATCCCGACCGCGCCCGACGCGCCGATGACCGCGATCTGACCCGTCGGCCAGGACAGGTTGACGTCCGCCCCTAGGTGCTTGGAGCCCATCACGTCGTACGCGCCGCCGTAGGCCTTACGGGTGATGACGGTGACCTTGGGCACGGTCGCCTCGGCGTAGGCGTAGATCAGCTTGGCGCCGCGGCGGATGATGCCGTCGTACTCCTGCTCGGTGCCGGGCAGGAAGCCGGGGACGTCGACGAAGGTCAGCACCGGGACGTTGAACGCGTCGCAGGTGCGGACGAAGCGGGCGGCCTTCTCCGAGGCGTGAATGTCCAGGCACCCGGCGAACTGGGTGGGCTGGTTGGCCACCACGCCCACGCTGCGCCCCTCCACCCTGGCGTAGCCGATCAGGATGTTCGGCGCCCACAGCTGCTGCACCTCGAGGAACTCGCCGTCGTCGACGATGCGGGAGATCACCTCATGCATGTCGTAGGGCTGGTTCGCCGAGTCCGGGATCAGCGTGTCCAGCTCGATGTCGGCGTCAGTGAGGTTGTCCGCGACGGAGCCCTCGGTGACCGGGGGTACATCGAAGCGCGGCGCCTCGGACAGGTTGTTGCTCGGCAGGTAGCTGAGCAGCTCCTTGACGTAGTCCAGTGCGTCCTGCTCGTCCGAGCCCATGTAGTGCGCCACACCGGACTTCGAGTTGTGGGTGTGCGCACCGCCCAGCTCCTCCATGGTGACGTCCTCGCCGGTGACGGTCTTGATCACGTCGGGTCCGGTGATGAACATCTGGCTGGTCTTGTCGACCATGACGATGAAGTCGGTGAGCGCGGGGGAGTAGACGTGCCCGCCGGCGCACGGCCCCATGATCAGCGAGATCTGCGGGATGACGCCGGAGGCGTGCACGTTGCGCAGAAAGATCTCGCCGTACAGACCGAGCGAGGCCACGCCCTCCTGGATGCGGGCACCGGCACCCTCGTTGATGCCGACCAGCGGGCGTCCGGTCTTGATCGCCAGGTCCATCACCTTGACGATCTTCTCGCCGTACACCTCACCAAGGCTGCCGCCGAACACCGTGGCGTCCTGGCTGAACAGGCAGACCTCGCGGCCGTCGATGGTGCCGTAGCCGGTGACCACGCCATCGCCGAAGGGGCGGTTCTTCTGCATCCCGAAGTTGGTCGAGCGGTGCCGGGCCAGCGCATCCAGCTCGACGAAGGAGCCTGGGTCCAGCAGGGCCCCGATGCGCTCACGGGCGGTCATCTTGCCCATGTCGTGGGCTTTCTCCGCCGCCTTGGCCGAGCCGGCGTGGATCGCAGCCTTCTCGCGCTCGTGATAGTCGGCGAGCTTGCCTGCGGTTGTGTGGATGTCTGGGGTTGCTGCCTCGGACGCGTCCGCGGGCGCCTGCTCCGTCACACTGGTCATGGCGCGGACTCTATCGGGAGGCTCCGGGCGAGCCCGTAGCATCCCGGCGCGTGCGACGATGCAGCGATGTGGACCGACCTCGAGCGACCACCGCTGGATGCCGCCGCGTTACGCGCAGCGCTGGTGGCGCCGGCGGGTGACTGGGCCTCGTTGGACGTGGTGAGCAGCACCGGCTCCACCAATGCGGACCTGATGGCCGCCGCGCGCGCGGGTGCGGCGGACCGCAGCGTGCTCATCGCCGAGCATCAGGACGCAGGCCGCGGCAGGCATGCCCGTGCCTGGAGCAGTTCCGCGCGGGCCGGATTGTCCTTCTCCGTGCTGCTCCGCACCGCCGGCGTGTCGCTCACGGAGCTGGGGTGGCTGCCGTTGCTGACCGGGGTGGCGGTTGCCGACGCCCTGCGGCGGGTAGCGCAGGTGGATGTCACGCTCAAGTGGCCCAACGACGTGCTCATCGACGGGCGCAAGCTGGGGGGGATTCTCGCCGAGGTGGCCTCGACCGGACCGGAGCCTGTCGTCGTCGTTGGCCTGGGCCTCAACGTCAGCCTGCGCGCCGACGAGCTGCCCGTCCCCACCGCGACGTCGTTGGTGTTGGCCTCGGCGGCGTGCACCGATCGTGGTCCTGTCCTGCGGGCGGTGCTCCGCGAGCTCGCTGCCCGGGAGCGTGCGTGGCGTGCCGTCGGCGGAGACCCGGTGCGCAGTGGCCTGGCCGCGGACTACCGCGCCCGTTGCTCGACCCTGGGGCGTGACGTGCTGGTGACGCTGCCGCAGGACCGAACCCTCGCCGGTCACGCCGTGGACATCGACGGCACCGGTCGTCTCCTTGTCCGCGACGAAGCCGGAACCGAGCACGCGGTAGCGGCCGGCGATGTGACGCACCTGCGAGCGGTAGCGTGAGTACCCGAGCCAACGCAGGAGGGTCTTGTGGCGTACCCGGAGGACGACCTCGCCCCCGACGAGGAGCTGATCCTGCATCGACATCCGCACTGGAAGATGCTGCTCGTGCCGGTGCTGGTACTGCTCGTGGTGGTGGCGCTCGCGGGGTTTCTCGCTGCGCTCATCCGGAACCAGAGCTGGGCGAACGTCGGCTGGATCGTGCTGGCCGTCCTGGGTATCACCGTCATCGCCCGCTGGACGATGACGCCGCTCCTGCGTTGGTACACAACTCATTTTGTGCTCACCGACCGACGTGTCCTGGTCCGCCAAGGTGTATTCACCCGCACCGGCCTGGACATTCCGATGACCAGGATCAACAGCGTCCGATTTCGGCACGGCTTGCTCGACCGGATTCTGGGTACCGGCACGTTGATCATCGAGTCGGCTTCGCAAGAGCCTTTGGAATTTGACGACATTCCGCATGTCGAGCAGGTGCATTCCTTGCTCTACAACGAGGTGTACGACGCCGACCGTGGCCATGCTGACCGTGGCCATGCTGACCGTGGCCATGCTGACCGTGGCCATGCTGACCGTGGCGATGCTGGCCGTGGCGATGCCGACCGTGGTAGCGCCGACCGTGGTCGCGGGCCGGGCTGGGACGACGAGGACG
>JAABUI010000384.1_pt1 | contig 36664 bp, 66 predicted proteins | sample 5559111 | NCBI WGS metagenome assembly JAABUI01 (sample SAMN10711870, study PRJNA513365) | rock metagenome | isolation source: Antarctica rocks | place: Antarctica: Victoria Land, Buttleship Promontory | reverse complement strand
GTGTGTGTGTGTGTGTGTGTGTGTGTGTGCAGTTGGCACTGGTGGCATGCTACTCAACACCACCTGAGTTGAGTTTGCTATTTGGCAGCAACTCAAGCACATCTTGTTGCACAGAATATATTGTCAGCACAGCGATCCTGAGATGGCAGTGCGTCTGATAACCAGCACACATGCGGTCATGCAGGTGCTGTACCATGTCTGCCAGCAAGTAATTGCCTCCAAGCCCACCACACTAGGTGAAGACATTGCCAGCCTCCAGCAAGCACAAGATCTTGAAGTCCAAGACCAACACCACATCCTTGCCTTGCAGTTTCGTATTGGCAAAAAGGAGCTGCTGCAATCTTGTCTTTGGCAGTACGATCCCCAGCAGCTGTAACACACAAGGATCTCTTTGAGCTGCACAATGAGACAGTTATAGAATTCGAATGGCAAGCCGCATACAGCTGTAGATGGCATTGTGGAGTGCACAGCTTGTTTGCAGTTATGTGCATACAACAGCTTCAGCTTTCGTGTGCTATGTAGTCACCCAATCAGCTTCGTCACAGGTGAGCAAGCAGGCAAGAAAGTCAGGGAACATGAGCATGGCGTGAACTTGGTTGATCGTGTTGCTTGCCCACTTGCAACTTAATGTGTTCTGGACTCAGAAGGCTCACTGGTTTTGACCATGACGGCACTCCAATAAGTACCGCCAGAAAAGCCTACGATCTGAGGCGCTAGCCCAATAAAGTCACACTCAAGCTAGAATAGCTATCACTACATACATATGTAGAGCAACAAAGCATCAGGATAAGCATGCAATACGAGTATCTGCATGCTCGCACGTGCACAATTGCAGAAGCATTGCACACTGCAACACAAGCTTTGTAAGGGAAGTCGGCGATGCAGACATATGACACAAAGCTCAGTCCAAACAGTGGCTACAGCCCAGTCTAGTGTCCCATGGGCTCTATGTGTACAGCATTGGGACAAGACATATGGGGACAGACCTACTGCATACCTTTGCCAGCATGTGTCATTCACTATGCACACTAGTGTAGTATTACAGGTATCAGTGAAATCTAATGTCACAACCCGAATTATACGGCTTGATCAAGGTCTCCAGCTGCAACAAAATGAGCTGTGACTCCAATGAAACACTTGCCTCTCTGACATCAATGTGCAGAGATGTGAGGTTTGGCCAGTATGCACATTGCGACAGGCTTCTAGGCAGCACAAAGTCTGGTGTGTTTGACATAAGCAGACGCCCCAACTGAGAAAGCTGTAAAATATGCTCTGGAAACTGCTCAAGCCTCCCACTGCCTATCCTCAGGTATGTCAGTTGTGTCATGCTGGACAACCATAATGGCAAAGTGCCCTGTTCGTGATCTGTCACAGTAAAACGCTGCAGATTGGGGCATGATGTCATTGCTGAAGGCAGATCACAAGACAGCCCAGTGAGCTGCAAATTGCGCAGATTTGGCAGGTGAAGAGGCCACTCCCCATCTCTGAAGTTGCTTGGGTATGCAAACATGAACTTCACCTCTGTGAGTTGCGTCGCCTTGCCTATGTTTGCCATGACATAATCATGTGTGTCCCGGGACACTCTCATCCCCACTAACAACTCTTGTAACATGACCTGTGGATCACTTGGCAGCATAATCTGCTTCACGTTGTCACCCAAACTGCTGAGTCTTAGGTGTGTGAGACTAGAACAGCTGCTGAAATCCCAGGTCTCATCCCAGCAGCCCGACAAAGACAGTGATTGCAGATTGTTGAAGTTTGGCATTTTACTGGCTAGCGCATAAACTTTGTGAAGAGACAAGCTGTTGAAGTGCTGCAGATGCCTGAGTTCTGTCATATCTCCAAGGTTGGTCCCATCCATGACACACAGTCTGGTCAGGCGTGTTAGGCTGGTGAGCGGCTGCAATTCAGCTGGCTCTGCTATTGAATCAGAGTTCCAGCTTGCAATTGTTTTGCCTAGAAGCTCACAAAAGCTGGACGACTGTATCACCCCAAAATCTGCAGAAAACGCATGCCGTCTTAAGTCCAAAGGAATAGCAGCAGGTCAGCGCAAACGAGGTGAACATGCCTGCAGCAGTCAGTGATCTGTATGATGTGACGCACAGCCTATGGGTCATGCAGTCAAAGTATAGCTCACCAGCATCAAAGTGAACAGTGAAAATTGGCGGTGCTGACAAGCTTGCTGTACCAATTGCTAGGACTGTGCGAGCAAATAGCCAAGAAGACTGGGGATCTGCCTTGTAAACAGAAACTTTTATGAAGCCAGCTGCATGCTCTGTGAGCCACATGAAGAACACCTCATGGAAGTGAGTGGAGTCCCCTGTGCTTAAAAGCAAGGTGATTGCTATATTTCTACTGTTGTCAGACTGTTCAAGCTTGAGGGCAGGGTCCTCCCAATCCTTTCCATGCTTGAAGATGAGCAGTGCCAGCTCTTCACCCCAAATTCCGGGTGACCATGCAGGGTACGAATCTTTACTGACCGCTGCGGAGCGCTTCGACACTTGTCGCCAGCTGCGGCAGACTTGTTCACACCGGAGGGTGTCAACGAACGGAGTCAGCCACAAGATGTCACTTAGAACTGCTGCAGGCAGCTGCGCAAAGGCTGAGGACATGGCCAGACGTGTTGCTTCTAAACAGCGAGAGGCAAATTACCGGTACTGCTGTGCAAGTTTGTCACAGACTTAAAAGGAATTCTCGGACGACTCATCTTCTGCACGCGCGACGTCACATGCAGACCCAGTCTGGGTCACCCAGATGCAGAGCTGTGTCACATGTCCGCGCGCAGGCTGGGAGTAGCAAACAAAGGCCATGCAAATCCTGGTGCGAAATTGCATTTGTTGAAGTGCGAGCGTTGCCTTGCTTGATACGGTGGATGGACTTCGTGGGCATGCACATGCCGACAGTCACAGCGCCTGCACAGATCATATTTACAGGTGGGCAAGGAATGTCGCGGTCAAGGATTTACGTCACGAGCTGCATCTTTGATGGCACCATCCTGCATGACAGCGTCTTTGCTTGCACTGCAGGGCCTTCCTCTTCCAGCTCGAGCCTGGCATGCAAGCCGTTTTGCCTGAGGTCTGGTATATCGCGCATGCCAGCAGCAGCCACTTCTAAGCGGAACAACAGCAACCGCAAAAGCAATCGAAGCACTCGACAAAACAGTCAACAGCCCCGCAATCAGACCAGCGGACCACCCAGACCGTCCCATGCAAAGTCAACAGCACCTGCAAATAAAGCACTGACACCACCAATGACAGTCCAAGTTGAAGCTCAGCTCGCAAACCTGGAGCAAGCAGCCAATCCCTGGTGGTCCACTTTCTGTGGAATCAGTAATGGCGTTTGGTTGGGACAAACAGCTGCATTCGCTCCCAGCACAGGTGCAAGACCACATTATCTATGGATAGCGTGCATGCATTGTTGCATGCCATACTTTTGTGTGTGATCCCTGGCATTTGCGCGAAACAAGCACAGCAATCACTTCACAAATTGTTGTGGACTACAGCTGCATGCTAACTTGCGCTCATCTGCTTGAGCATATGCTCCTGTTATTTAGCACCTGCCTGACTTTGTCACTGACAAGCTTTCAAACGTACCACATGAAATGCATCTCGTGACAAGTCCAACAAAGCCATACAAATGCTTGTTTGGCATGCGCCTGTTTTGTTGTGTGACCAATATGATGTACAGTACAGAGTATGTACGGTCCAACAAAGCAATGACTTGATTTCCACATATGCAGGTGCAGCAGAACCTTTGGCTCTGGGACAAGATGGCAAGCCTGTGTTGGACATGCACACTCAGGTGACAGAGGAAAGAGTCTGTGAGGGGCCGCTAGACTTTGTCACTAGGTACCACCAGTTCATGATTTGGTCCATCTGCTTATTGCTCATGCTGAATGTAAATCGCAAGTCAGAGCATTTGACATGAGGAAGTGTTATGAATACATGCCATGAATGACTGAGTCTACCTCTGGCTCAGACAAGATTGACAATTGACAGCAATGTGTGCAGCCTGCCACATTCCTTTGCTTGTACGCTATTCAACACTTGTTTGGCAGTGACACAGCACTTGACATCACTGTCAGATTTTCTCAGTTTTGCTTTTTTCTTGCAAACACAGCAGTATGGCAAGTACATGTCATCTTGAAAGTATAAAAAGTGGAATTGTAGGCGGATTGCAAGGGCCCAGGATGAGGCGGAGCTGGCTTCGGTAGGCGAGCAGATTGGCGGCAGTGGCAATGACTGGGATGAGGAGGTCTTGAGTGCAGAAGAAGAAGGCCTGGTCTTCTTCGACGGTAATGCACAGATGCACTGCTCTGCCATCACCACCACATTATAATCTGCAGCATCTGTGCCACTACAGAACAGCCCTGCTGGCGTCGTAACCTCCTGTGTTCCTTGGCTGTTGCAGTATGTCTGCAATGTCCAACTGCTGCAGTGTTTGAGCAAGTATTGGTGCACTTCACCTGTTGCTCCTTGATCACACAGCACACAGTGGTTCAGCCAATAAGGCAGAAGTATTGCATCCTGTACAAGCTGTCATGCTTTTGCATGTAACACTGCATGTGTGAATCTGTGATGGTCACCCATGGGTGCCTTCAGGTGGCTCATACTCACGGGGTCCCCTATCTCTCACCCTCACCAAGCCAGCATCTCATGGAGCTAGGACTGACCCTCATCAAGGTCAACATGCACCTCCTGGATCAGAATTGAAACCAGTGTCAGCATTGGATGAGGCTGAACGGCAGGTACAGTCCTGTTTTGTCCTGCTTGGGGCACCCGTGCCAATTGTAGCTGGGGCCATGCAAGGGGCACCTGCTTCTGTATCCAGCCTAGACACTGCTCCCTACACTTTCAACCATTTGCAGTTGGAATGATCCTTTGAAGGTGGAGATTATTAGTGCCGTTATTGCATGGATGGATGCTGTTCAGAAAGAGGAAACTGCATGTTGCTTTGCAACATATCGCAGACACGTGCTCCCAGAGCTCAAATTGCACTTACAAGATTTCTGCTGGCTCCCCAGCATGCGTCTTGCACGATTGACCCAGCTGCACAATATTGCTCCAGCAGCCATGCATCAACCCCCGTGCTCTGCAGGAAGAAGATCAGAGTGAAGACAAAGCAGGATCAGAACAAGAAGATGATGAGGGGATCGAAGCACAGCCAGATGAGGGGGGTAGCAGGGAGGCTGGGGAGGAAGTGGTGACCCTGGAGCAGTGCCTAGCCTGGGGCGGCGAGCAGCGGCAGCGCTGCTGTCTCACCATGTCCATCTCAGGTGGCTCATGCACTCAACCAGCAACGCCTCCTTGCTCCTCACATGTTTACATGCTTTGTGTGTTGCCTTGCGACTTCTTGATCTGGGGTGGGAGTGGTCGACCCAGCAGCTCGCTCCCCTGCTTTGTACAGGGCTGAAGACGCAGCCTGGTTGCATTGTACTCGAGATAACACAGCCAGTGCATCATCACCATGCCGGCACACGTGTGGCCGTGGCAGTGGCAATAGCATTGTGTGGCTGTTGAGGAGTTGCTTGACATGCATTGTTGCCTGCACACATCTGGCACTGGTAGCTGTCTGTTCCACATATCTAACAGCATGCCATGCGGCTTCTGGCTTGCAATGTGCAATCTCAGAAGCCAGAGTCTAGCAGCCTGTGCAGGTGGTGGTGAGACAGGCGAGGAGTTGGACATATCACTGCTGCGCATCACTCTGTACCATGAGTACTGGCAGGGCCTGCTACACGAGCTGGATCTTGAAACCCTACGCACAAACTCAGCGGTTGCAGCTGCACCTGATGCTAGCAAGAGGGCATTGCCTTCCTCAAAAGCCGACTCCTCTTCTTCTCCTGTTGCTTCCTCCTCTTCTTCGTTGGCTCTGGATTCAGCAGCACCCTCAAGTACAGATACATCAGTCCCTGCAGCTAGTCCTTTGTCAGCAGATGCTGCTGCTCCCGCAGCCACCCCTCCTTCTTCCCCAGCAACCTCGCAAGGGGAAAAACATCAGGAACCAGCTTTGAGTACCAACAGAGTAGAGCAGGCATCAAGTAGTGGAATGTAGGTCATACATGCAATGCAACTCCTGATTGGTGACAGGCAGCAGCCTACCAAGGATGCACTGCTTGACAAAGTGCATTGTGATGACAACATGCCAGTCTCTCATGCCCCAAATCTTGCCTAAGAATTAGTCATTTGTCATTTGCACTCCTTTGACACAGACACGCAATGTGAAGCCTGACGAGCACAATGCATGCAGGCTGCCGAACTTGACAGCAGCCAATGAAGCAGCTGCCAAGGCCCAAGGCAGGAGCAGGGCTAGACTGTCCAAGGGCCCTTGCATGAGTGCAAAGAAGTTGAGTGGTAGCTGGAAAGCTTTTGACCTGACAGCTGTTCCAATAGATGAGACAGACCCCTCTACAGGTCAGTTCTTTCACGGCCTGCACATGCAAGTGGACACCACTCAATCACTTTCAAGGTCTTGTCTGCTGTCTGTCTATTCAAATTGAATGCTGTGCCTTCCGTGTATCAGCCGTATGTGCAGTAGTGCACATTGCACACCAAGCTACACGTCATCAGAGCAGAGCATAGTCGATCTATTCCCAAATTGTCAACTTCAAAGTCTTTGCGTGTCGACAATACCATGCCCTTGTTTCAGCACCTGGCTGAGCAGCTCAATTCATCACTTGGTGCTTTCCCAGGTATAACTAAGAAGGCCATGGTGTACTTCAGCCAGGAAACTAAGCAAATGTGGAGTGCAAATGGATCAAAACAACAGCAAGATGCAGGCGCTGAAGCCATAGATGGAGGCGCTCTGTGGCTTCCAGGCAATGTGGTTCTGGAGCTGCAGATGCTGCCCATGGTACAGCCTGCCATGCAATTTTGCAGCTGCTGCTGACGGTCTTGCTTGTGAGGGCATGCTGTCAAGTGTCAGGCCATGTCACTCTGTAAGCATGCTAGCACACCAGGTGAAGGTCAACACGGTGAGCATCATTTATGCGCACATCTCTATTTTGAAGCTTTTCTATTCCATCAAGGTCCATGCCAGATTTCATCGGGAGCACAGTATTTGCAGGTGAGCAGAGGCGCTGTTGCAGATGAGGTGGAGGGTATGAGTACCAGTGACACAGGCAGAGGTCTGCTGATTTCATTTTCATGGCTGGTTAGGCCTGGCATGATGATCAGCATGCAGCGAGAATATGACGCTTGTGGTGATCTCATGGAGGTGCGAAGCAGAAGCGCAGTAGAAGGGACATGGGTGGGGGGGTGCATGTGATCTGCTGCTGATTGCATGACTGTTTCTTCAATCCTTGAACCTTGCCAGTGTATACTGAGGAAACTGCTCAAGAGTCTGGTAGTCATGATGAGTAATGCAGTCCATGTTCGAACGATGAAGGAGGTCTCAAAATCAGTATCTGACCACCCGAGCTGAGGAGCGTGTACGACGCACAGCTGCTCATGTCGGTGCATCACAATAACGATGAGCAGCTTTAGTAAAGTGCGAAAGCTGTTGCCTGGGACGTCGGAGGACACCATCGTCCATGGTTTATGCAGGAGTACTGCAGCGGTGGACTGTATCACGGAAAGCGGGGCGGACACTGGAAAGTAGTGCTGCGTGTGATCTCGTCAACCAATTGAGACAGCAGGGTGCACAACTTGCCCTCTGCCTTGGCCACAGGTGGAAAGGCAACCACATCTGACAGGCAAGATGTGGATTTTCACACTGAGGACAGAGCTTGGACTCTTCAGGAGTTTAGGATACTGCATCAGCTCCAAAGGTCAATCGCGGTCGTTGAATATGACAGGTCAGGCTGCAGAGAACTGCCTGAAGCTATGGAACCAGTAGACTTGGCTGAAGCAGCCTGTTTGTGTGCAGTCTTGACAGCTCCCGGCGCACTCCTAGAGTCCTCTTTCAGAATGCTGACTGTTTCAAGCGCTTTGGCCCCCCGCGGTCACAAGTTGGATATCTGACCGCAATGGGCACACTGACAGAGGAAGCTCAATTCAGTAGGCAGCAGTGGTTGCTTAAGGTGTCTCAGGTGAATCTTGGCCCCAATTGCAACTCATGCATGATACCACGCATTGCCCTTGCAATGACAATTTGCAAGCAACATCACAGGCGTTTGGCAAACAACACAACACACAATGTTTCAGATGAAGCAAGGCTGCACCTGGACCGTCCCAGTAATGCGTGTTTCATATGTGATTGGTCGGGCAGCATGTCAGATCAGATCAGAAGTAGTCCACAGAGCTTGACACATGTCAGATCGGAAATTTTGCATGCAGGCCAAGTCTACCATTCAGTCACACGCGGACGTCCATGCGCTGTTCAGACCACTCTTCTCTGGCATCAACAAGGACATGCCAAGCTGCTTAATTGGCATTGACAGTAAGGTGAATACATTTTGGCTTTCATGATCTAATGCAGTGACAGGCCTGTTGTGTGTCTGTTCATGTGTGGAGACATTTGCCAAATTACTGACATGGTGTTAATCTGTAGTAATTACAGGTGTGCCAGCCATTTCTGCCAGGTAACTAATTGGTGTGTCGGTCTATGCCCCGACACAATTACTAACCTGAGCAGATTGAGTGTGCTCTCTTGTACACATGCAGTGACTTGAAATGTAGCAACGCATCTCATCACATTGCTGCAATCTTGCTTTGACTGAGCAAATGCACGCTTACATGTGACTCACAAATGTCCCTCATGCAGGTAATTCAAGTTCAGCTGGGTCAGCATCAGATTGTTTCTGCAGTCCTGCATGTCATGGAGATGGACAGTACCTCAGAAGACTTGCGCGCAAGAGCCATGAATGAGAGGAATCCGGTGCACAGCATGCTGTTTTGCCAGCAGGGTGAACTGCTGACAGCCAATGCTGCTGCTCTGCGAGGTATTCATAGCGTATCTTCAGGTGACCTGGGGCAATCCAACTCTTTTGCATGTTATACAGCTGATGATTTGCTTTCACATCTCTAGGGTATGACTTGCAGCTTTGGTTGGCAATGGGCAGTGCTGCCAAGCCCAAGTTGCAGCAGATGCTATTGATGAGAGAAGTCATTGTCACGCCCATGCACATGCTGCGTGTAACTCATGCAGGTTTGGCTGTTGTCTGCAGGCATGTTCCTTCCATCATCCAACATAATGTTCCGGGATTTGTTTTCAGCAGAGTTTTACGCTGGTGAGGCTGCACGCTTTGCATTTGTTCACTGCTGCTCTCTTGCTGATGTCTTAAGTGCATTTGCCAATGTGTTGTTTCATGCTGTTGATGCAGGCTGGCCATGCGTGCATAGCTACATATGTTTTTGTGTACTTCATGCATGCATCATCAGTGCATGATCATGCCCATTTGACAGATCTGGCATGTTTACACAACTGTCTATGTATGGTTTGGTGGCATTAGCTTTGTCTTGCAGGAGGCCTGGAGGAAGCTGACACGCACTTCAAGGCGGCTATGAAAGCCGTGTTTGAGAAGCAAGTTGATTGCTACCGCCATAAGCAGTGTCACAAGAGCAAGAAGACTGGCAAGCTCAAGTGGACCATGATGGAAATGTGGCCTATGGCGGTTTGCTTCTCTTCTATGTCACTCTGCGCCGCTACCTGATTTGCTGCACCTTGACTCACTCTCATGACATGCAGACTGTACAAAATGCTTGCATTCAGGCAGTCGCTGCTCTGTAACTCTCTGGCTCTACCACTGCTCAAGCAGCTTGCCCCAGACACCAGCACTCTTCTGTGTCTGCTGTACAGTCTGCGTACACAATGCAGCAACTGTTCTGGCATCACTCTGTGGGTATCGCATGTGTCCGTCACTTGAAGCCAGGCAAACTGCTGTTCCTGAAACATGTCCAAGGGATGCTGTGCTCAGGGTCTTGCATAAATTTGCAAAGAATGCTTGATTCCAACACAGGGCTGGAAAGGGGGGTGCAAATGCTACAAGCAAGCCACCAGCAATCTTGTCAGTTGCCAGAGCAGTTGTATGACATGGTGCAGGATCCTGTAGACAACTCGCCTGCTGTCCTGGTGAAGAGGTATAACATCACAGAGACCATGGAGTCTGAGCATGAAGCCAATGTGCGTCAGAGCTCGCTTGAGAGGCAAGGCCATGTGTCTCTTGCTTGGAGTGCACTGACTCACACACACAGACAGGAAGGCAGCATCTCTGCTGCTGCTCTGCTGCCGCAAGTGCTAAGTCTACCTGCATGCTTCAAACACATTATCAAGACTGTCGTGGGTGGCAGTACACAGCACAATGCTGCACACACAAACAGGTTGCTTGAAGTATGCACATTGCATGCTACAAAACTGTGCATGTGCATGAGGGAGCATACAGTACAGTGTGATGAGGTTATGCAGGCAAAACCAAGAGCTTGAGCAGGCTTCATTGGCCATCCAAGAAGAGAAGCAGCGCCTTGAGAAAGAGGCACAGAGCCTGGCTCAGCAGCTTCAGGCAGTTCTCAATGACAAGTTTGCACCTCAGCGAGACTTTGATGCAGACACTCCCATTGACAAGACGTTGAAGATGATGCAAACCATCATAGGGGTAAGGACCTTCGTTGCAGATGTCATGTTGATACACAGCAGTGTGAGCCTGCATCCTGCTGTGCTATTGCACACATACCAGTGTCAGATTGCGCATCGAGTATGTGAATTTCTGTGTCTTGATGATGACGCTGTGATCACCTATTCTCCAGCTGCTGCTGCAACATGTGACATGCTTGTTGCATCATTGCCTTCGTGTGTACGTATCTGTTGCACACCACAACAGCTGCCGAATGACTGCTAAAGCAGCATCACCAAATGCAGCGGTGACATGTGTGTGGTTGTGCAGGGGGGTGTGCCAACAGTGCAGGATGCTTTGGACCTGCACTTCATCCTGAGCAAGTCTGACACAGACCTGCGCCAACCGGTGGGCCTGGAAGAGCAGCTCATGGCTGACAACCGCCTTGACTCTGTTGTGGGCATGTCCATGCTGCAGCTCCTGCAGGCAGGCCCACTCATACCCTGCACTGCAACTTCTGTTTGGGTTGTACGCCTGTGAAAGCTATGTCTCCGATCATTTTGAGAACATCTGGTTCTGTGACAACTCGAGTCAGAATGTTAGCTCCATCTGTTGCCAGCTGGTCTGAAGCGCAAAGATAGGTGTAAGCAATGCATCCAGGGGCTGTGCAGTTCCAAATATGTTGGAACTGCCTATTATGCTTTGTTCACACATGCTCATAGGATTCTGTGGGGGGTTTGTCGCTCTGACTTTTGCTGCTGGGGATGCTGTTACTGGGGCAGCAGTGATGGCCTATTGCTCAGACTGCTGCACAAAGTTCTGCTCATAAAGCATCTGTAAACGCATCAGCTTTGCTTGCATCAACCCCAGCAGTGTTGTTAAAGTTGGCCATTTGATGCGCTGCTCTCTGTGGTGCAGGGTGACGTAGTCAAGTCAGATGCTGCAGTCAAACGGGTGGCACAGAGGCATGCAGGCCCAACAGCCCCTTGGACTTTGAACGCCCCTACTGAAGAAGAGGACGGGCCGGAGGACTCAGAGAGTCGCATGGATGAGCTGTCAGATGGGCAGCAGGAGTTTGTGCCATACTGTGTCATGCCGTATGTAGAGCGCTTGCTGCAGGTCAGTCGCATATCACACTACATGCCAGCTTGTCAACACGGCCACCTGCCCCTGGCACAGAAAGCCTGCTGCCCAGAGCCCATTGCAGTTCACTTTGATGCGTGCCACCGCAGCCTGCAACACATGGACATAAAACGCGTCTTGTATTGCGCTGGAGTGCATGGCAGTGACGCTGGGAAGGATAGCAAATGTGAGATGAGGCTAGCCAGCCCCACCTTGCAGCTAGCAGTGGCCCCTGGGGCAGCTTACTTTGCTCACCTATGGGCACCTTTTCTCTGCTGCCACAGAGCATACGTCCCCCTACTTTGGACAGAGAACAGATTTTGCCAACAGCTCTGGCATGTGCTGCTGAGCATGCTTTACCATCAACAATAGCCATAGACAGGAAATGCATGTGGCAAAGCCTATGTGGTTACCTGAACTGCAGAGTGCAGAGAAGAATTGGCAGTTTGACATATTTGGGCTGGCAGAGGCAACACCCGGCAACACCCTGTCTCTGCTGGCCTTCCATCTGTTCAAGCAGGCAGGCCATGTCAAGAAGTTCTCATTGGATGAGGGCAAGTTGTGCCGCTACCTGCGTAAGATAGAGCAGGGGTATGATGCTGGCAACCCCTACCACAACAGGTGCCTTCCCACCGCCTCCACTGCTGCTTGCAAGCAGTCACAAGGCCTTCATCTGGCCAGTCACAAGGCCTTCATCTGGCCAGTTTTGCTAAGGTTCTGTATCGAGTGACGTGACTTGTAACACAGCATGCTAGCCTGTCCCATTGCCTGTTTGCCCCTTTGTTAATCTGAACAGCGCAGCCTGACTCTGCTGTGATCATAACGCTGGCACTGCTCATCAGCCATGCCATGTCACACCATCACAGACTGCATTTATCTGGCCAGCATGCATGCAACTATTGCAAATGCTGCTTTGGCTGCTCCAATGTGATTGTTGCTGCTGCTGCTGCTGAAGCAGTTGGTTGCTGACTTGCAGCCTGCATGTGGCGTCAGTGCTGCAAATGACCCACATGCTGCTGTGCCATGGGGGCCTGCTCAAGTCCAATGCCTTTGCTGGCAGCCTGCACCTGGCCAGCTACTGGGCTGCTGTCGTGCATGACTTCGAGCATGGAGGCCTCAATAATGACTTCCTCATCAAGACAGCCCATCCCATTGCACTGGTATACAATGATCAGTCCCCACTGGAGAATCACCACCTGGCTGCTGCATTCAGGATCTGGATTGATCCGCAGTGCCAGTACATGACGGTAGGCACTCAGCCACCCAGGCACCCAGGCATGGCAAGGCATCACTGCTATGCTTGTGCCAGCATGTCCACAGCTGTTAAACCGCTGCCAACGTGTGCACCAACATGCTTGTATCTTTCCTATGGGGTGCAATGCATGATGGGAGGCATGTCAACATCCATTACAAGCACAAGACAGCCTGTCTGCTGCTGCCAAAAAAGAGATTGGAAAGCATATTTGGCTAGCACTGCTGCATCAACATGTTGACAGTCATGGTTTGATTGTGTTGCGTAATGTTGTGCAGAAGAAGGCGTCGCCAGAGCTGGTACGCATGGGGCGCAACTGTGCCATCAACCAGGTGCTCGGCACTGACATGAAGAAGCACTTTGACATCGTGTCTAGGTTCCAGGTGTGTGTTACATCTCCACTTGACCCTCATCAACGGCCCACTTTGTTTGCGTAACATATCCACCAAATACATAGCAGCATATTCAGCGCAGCATGCAAAGTGTGGTAGATCATTGGACTGGCATTGCACTGATTGCTATTGCTTGAGCAATGTGTATGCTGGCATGAGTGCTATGTTTGTACATTGTCTTCCACCATCACTATATCTTCCTCCCGCCTCCTCCCCACAGTTGATCACTTCCCACCAAACAAGCCATGATGAAGCTGTCTCACCATCTGTGACCAGAAACTAGGGACACAACAGATGGCAACAGAGTGCGTGGCATGCTGAATTTCATTGCACTTTTTGCGTCAACAGAGATGCTGCAACACCACACTGGTGACCTTTCTGTTGCAGCAGAGGGTGCTCCAGCAGTTCAGCTATGTCTCTGCCCTGCATACCGCACAGCTCAGGTGCAGCATGTATCTTGTGTAGGCAGTCTTCAAGAAGCCTCCCAGCTCAAACTCATCTTCCCATGGCAGCACGACTCCCACAGGTCACAGCCAGGACTGGAGCTCCATCAAGCCTGAAGATCAGACCCTCATCCACCAGGTCTGTTCCACAAATAAAAGCATGCATGCACTTCTTTGCATTCATCACAGAAGACATGTTTGTGCTGCCAGCACTGCTGTTGCTGCCCAGGGCCTGTGAATGTTTTACGGATGATTCTGTTGAATAACAAAGACTGCCACTGTAGTGTACTGCCTCTGTCTCTGCTATGCTTGGGAGTGGATGTCTGGGCTGCTGCACCGCTTGTGCCTTCATGGCGACGTGACATAGAAATAAATGGCTCTTCAGCCTGTATGTCTGACTTCAGCTCGTGCACTCCATGCCAGTCTCTTGCCGTCTCACTATGTGACACGCCATTTACTTGCCTCAGCAAAGAAGCCGATTGCGCAGATGGTGCTGAAGTGTGCAGACATTGGTCATCTGGCAGCTGATCCCAAGACCCACAAACGCTGGGCCTACCAGTTAGAAGAAGAGTTCTTCCGGCAGGTACACTGAGGACTGGCATTGACTTTGTCTTAGATGGCTGCTGCCTTGTCAGGCAAGAAATAACAATCATGCATTGGCATACATTGTCTTGCAAATGCCCAATGGATTGCAAGGCTCTTGAGCTGCAGCTCAGTCAAGCAGAGACAGAATGTGAACATGGAATTTGTCTTTGCCTACGATGTGTTCTGTTTCAGGGGGACAAAGAGAAGGAGCTGGGGTTGCCTGTTAGCCCTTTGATGGACCGCCAACAGACTGGAGGCATGACCAGAAGTCAGGTGTGGCAGTGTGACCTGTTCAGTCTGTCCCATTCATACATCATATCTTCCATGTTGCATATCATTTGCATAACACACAAGACTAATGAATGCACAACGCCAAAAAGCACCAGTTTACATGACTGTGAGGGTGCAGCTCAAATCAGAGAGCGCATGCTTAGCATGCACAAAGCCTTTCTGTTAACCTGCTAATTTGGTTACAGTACCATTCATCCCGTGTTTTGCTCTCTATTGCTGCAGCTTGGGTTCTTTGGCATTGTCGGCATCCCACTGTTCAAAGTAATCACGGAGCTGTTTAAGGATGCACAGCCCATGATGGATGGTGAGCAACACCACTCATGTGCTTGTGCTAGTCTCCAAGCAGGCTGTGTGATGTTTCATGCATGCTGCGCATCTTACATCACTCCTGTGTGCTTTGCACTGTGCTGCCATCACTGACGGTTATATATCTGCCACAGCTGTTTGCGTCACCAACATGCTTGCTGCATGTTGTTTGACGCTAAAGTGTGAGCTGCTGACAGGTGTGCTGGCCAATTACCATATGTGGGAGGCTGCAGCTGCTGCAAGCACCCCACCCTAGTTACGGTGCTTGCAATAGACCCCGGGCCCTTTGGAGTAGACTTTTGCTTTTGCCACAGAATGTCAACATGCACCCTATGCTGCTCTATAAAAGGCACAGCATTACAGTGTCAATCTGTGTAGTAGCAGTGAGTCTGCAGCAGCTGCATATGGCGCCCTTGGACTTGTGGGTGCAGCCACTGTCTGTTGTCCAGCTTTTGTTTGTAGATGATATGGAGCCAAGCGTTTGCTCAGCGGGTACAACAGGTGACAGCCATGTCTGAAGACATATTTGGAAGGCTTTGAGCAGATGCAGTGCTACCATGCTTTTTGACGATGTCTGCATGTCTGCACAGCGTGCAGCATTTCAATTCCCTTTTATAGTGTGTACAATTTACGTCTCTTTTCTGCCTCTTTCATTATGTTCCTTTTATAGTTTGAACTGAGTGAAGCTCATTGTAGCTACCATGAGACCTGTACTGAGCACTGTCTCATCGTGTGCATTTGCCAGCACATGACAGGTGAACGATAAAGCTTTTGAACTGAAGTGCTGAACTACAACCTGTAATCTACATGTTCAAATTAGGACTACTGTTTCAGTCTGCACTCTAAATGTGTAGTACAGCCTCAAGCTCCCTTTGCTTTTGAAACGCTCGCTGGCTGCACTTTAAATGTGTAGTACAGCCTCAAGCTCTTGGATGCACTGCTCTGGATACAATTTATGACGTCAGCGTTCGGCGGTGACACTTTCACATGCCAACTTCAGTTGTGACCGCCCAGAGGACGACCCCTGCAGCGCAAGGCGGATCTATTTGCCTTATGCACAGCAGGGTGAGGCACTCGTGACTGAGGTCAGCTCAGATCGGACCAGTGTGTTGTTCACTTGCGTTTGCAGTTCTGCGGTTGCAGATCACAGCACATTCGCTAAGTCGTTTGACTCGGACATGGCAAAGCTTTGCCAACAACACTTCTGTCCCACCGCCATTGGCGCGAAAGCACTTTGCTGTACAAGCAGACGCACGCCGAAGCTTGTCTCGAGGGCAACAGCACACCCCTGATGCTGTTGTCGTGTTGGGGGGTGGCTTGACCGCACAGGGAGGCATTCCACGTTGGGGTCAGCGACGACTGGACATGGCGCTACAGATTTACAGACAGCCAGGTGATCCTGCTCTGCCTGACATTCCTTATCAGCAAACAATCCTGATTAGCACTTAACAGTATTGGTAAGTTGCGCACCGTGTAAAAGCTGCAGCTTGCACACGAGAACAGCATGAAAGCTAGGCCTTTTTCCAACACATATCAGTTCTGCAAACTGCTTTTGTGCAACCTCAGGTGGGCCCTGTCCTATCTTGTGTTTGGGTGGCGGAACTCCTCACAAGCCTGCAGTTCTCTCAGACAATGGTCATGTTATTCATGAGGGATCTGCATATGCAGCTTATCTTCTTGAGCAGGTGTGCCTTCAATTAGTGTAGCGTGCAGCACTGACCACGATGTATCATGCTGGTTACTGCTGTGTGTGCAGCATTGTGGACATGCTGACTTTGCCTCTTTGATGGGCATGTCAATTCAAGGTTGTTTGCATACAACCACACACAGCATGATGCATGTGCAGCTGCTTCAAAACGCCTGACAACACCTGTTCTGTCAATGTGGAGCAGTTGCTGGGGCTATGTCACCCCTGGGCTCTTTGCTTTTGGCCTCTGGACAAGTTGGCCAATGGTTGATGCGAGCTGCATTGCTTTTGCTCATGGCAACTTGGGCTGAACCTGCAGGGTGTCCCTGCAAAGCACGTGCTGAAAGAGGTTTCTAGCTATGACACAGTTGGCAATGCCTACTTCAGTCTGGTCATCCATGCACTGCCAGCAGACTGGAGGTACGCATTCCAGCAACATGTCTTTGCAAATTTTATACATCATAATGGTGTAGGGTGGCAAGCCACAAGCCTGCCGTTGTGTACATCACTGCTTTACACAGGTCTTGCTTTCATGTAAAGCTCTGTTGAGTAAGCAAAGCATGCTTGGCTCGCTACAATAGGCTTGCTTCAACACATGCTTTGACACAGGATATCATCAGGCCTGCCACGTGTGAACTTTGTGTGGTACGTATTATGAACCATAGTCAGCTGTTTCTGTCTGGTGTGACAGAAATCTGGCGATCGTGACCAGCGACTTTCACATGCCCAGAAGCCAAGCCATCTTTCACCACTGCTCTCACTTAGCGGCTTTGTGGAAAGGACAGAAAGGCTGGTGAGCATTGTGTGCATGTCATTTTCAATTGCCAAATTCTGTCATTGCTTTTCATCTCTGGCCAATGCTGAGCACATCAATGCACGCTAATGGAACTTCTTGCTAACTCTGCTGGCCATGACAGACGCCTCAGCAGAAATGGACAGAATCCACCAATTCGAGACACCTCAGTTTGCTGCAGGTTTGAAATGTCATTTCATGCAGCATCTGATGAAGGCATTTTTGCTGAGGATGTACTGGAGGCGCGCAAGCAGAGGGAAGAAGAGTCTCGGCAGGTAGACTGCCATAAAATCTAGACTGGCAATGTTAGGATGAGTACACAAGTTGCAATAGGCCTCCTGCCTGCCAACTGTGCAGTTTGAGGTATGATACGGTCAGTGCAGAACCTGTTCATGGCGTGATACTTTGGCAATCTTGCTTTGTGGTTTAGCTTAGATGGTTGCACCGTCACTGCTTTATTTTCACTTGAGATGCAGGTGTTGACCAGTTCTTCAACCTCTCATGCAAAAAGCATACCGTGTGCATGAATAGCACATCAGACTCTTGGTTGGCTGCAAATCTGACAGGTCTGTTGGGCAGGCATCACTTGATGCATGACTACTTCAGGACAGGTGGCTACTGCATGGTGAGGCTCTTTATAGGCACTGCCACAGACTCGTGCTCATGCAGACCTGGTTCATCAATACCCAGGAGCTGAAAACACTGGCAGATCTTCATTCTTTCATACACACAGAGCACACCTGCTACTCAGTTGCACATCAGGTGATATGTCTGCCCTTTGCTAGGCAACGCACACCTTGCTGGCAAGTTGTTGGAGACACGCAGCACTGGAGGCGGCATGATCAAGCATGTACACATTCCTATGCTGGCTCATGTGCTTTGCCCTGCACACTACTCTGCAATGCAAGCTCTATTTGGCATCCACTGAAGTTGCACATAGCACAGCCGACTGGTGCAAGGAACTTTGATGATGCTATGTGTTTGCATCTGCAAGACTCTGTTCAAGCTTCACAACACAGTCCGCCTAACTTGCAGGCAGCATTTGGGCATCTAGAGCTGGATGATGTTGATGACAAAGCGCTGGCATCATATTGACTTTGCAGCTTTGCTCGGCCTACACAAAGCAAATATATACACAACTTCCTACATAGGACATAATGAAGAGTTGTGCGACATGTCAGCAATCTTAGACATACACAATGCTTTCTTACAAACTTGATTGCTGGTGATGATCGGAAAATGCAGGATCAAGTGTTTTCAACTTGCACTCTGAAGATGAGGTAGCATATGTCTCAACTAATTCACGTCATCTATTGCAGCAAATACATGTCTACAACACGTTAGTTGTCCCAGAACACCAAGGCTCTGGTTTCTATGCTTTCCCTTCTTGGTGCATTGTCTGGGATGCTTGGGTCAACAATTGCGCCATGAGGTGTGAATCTGGCACGCCCATCATTGCGCGACTCATAGTTCATAAATACATAGGCTTCATCTGCTTGCATCTGGCTAGTCCAAAACCACCTGTACCATCAGTATAATCAGTCAGGTCGCATAATGCTGGCTGTTGATGGCTGTTAAGAGAGGCCACCATACATTATCATTCACACTTGTGCCGACTGCCCTCACGTTTTCAAATACAGTATCTGCAAACTTGCTGCACCTTAACAACCTTTGTAACACTTAATGACTATGTACACGGTGTATGCGCATTTGTTGGTTGCAGAAAATCACTTGAGTCAGACTGAATATGCTCATGACCATGGCCTGAAATTGGGCTCCAGAGGTGTGCACAATCCTGAATTGCATCTCCTTGTCATATGTGGCTTTTGGACCAAATCCAGAATAGACACTGAACAGGCAATAGATGGCCAGGTGCATGACCCTTACTTGTGGTCTGGGTTGTGCGCCACAAAGTTGACCTCATGCACATGTCCACCTTCAACATGCACGTTTACAGCCAAAATGTCATCAACTAAAAGTGTTGCTGCATCCACCATTCCTAAAGGTGAGTCTTGAACAGGTCCTTTCAATGGACGCCAAACCTGTGTATCAAAGCAGGGTTTGCCCTGATTAAGGCGTTGGCATGCTATGTGGTGTAATCACCGTAAAATGCAGATTGTAAGCCATGCTGTTGCCAAAAAGCACTGGTCCATGCTGTCTGCAGATCAGGCTGGACACACTTGGGAAACAGAATTGAACATGTATACTCTATATCTTTGGCACTTGTAACAGAAGCCTCCTGAGGTGGCAGCGGCTGTTGGGAGGCTGGACACACGCGTGTGAGCACATACCTGAATGATTGCCCAGGGTTTTCGGCTCAGCTCTGTTGCTTCTGAGCCAAGGTGCTGCTTGAGTACTTTAGGTGCGCTTTTCGTCTGTGAAGTCAACGTGAGCAAAAAATGCAGGGTCTTCTTTGCCTGGAATTTTGTAGCATTTCATCTGCCTGAACATGCACAGACTGCTACATCAAAGTCTATTCTCATCGGAGTTCAGGGCAAGTTGACTTGAATGTAAATTTGCTGATGTCGAGCCAAAGCTTTTCTTTGCTTAATGAGAGCATACCTTTTCTCAACCTTGCCTCTGCGAAGACCGTGCTGCATGATGTGAGTTCGACTGGCTCCTGTCAAGCGCTTGATCAGAGCATCCACCTCTGGATAGTACTCCTCTTTGACCTCAGTCGCAAGCAGACAAGTGAGCACACGCATTGTGCATCAGCTGCAAGCAAAACAGAGGCAGACCTGCTGTTCATCCTCCCAATCGATTTCTTGGCCGCTCGGGAAGTTGACCAGCTCAAAACCGTTGCGGTGCAGGGTAACTTTGTTGCTGGTGCGAAGATCGTTCAAATTTACTGAGACCTCGTCGGGCTCCAAATTTGTCACCTTGCCAACCTGCTTGGGCGGAGGGAAAGTATAGAGAAACAGGTCAGACTCCTCGGGACGTTTTGCGTATCGGACTCTTGGTGTCGGTGATGCCGCTGCTGCATTGACCTTGAAAGATCTTCGGCCTACACGCGCTGCAAACACTGATCCTACGAGCCGACCACTGACTCGTTCGCATCGCGCAGTCATGATCACAGCAGTCATGATCACAGCAGTGACACAGTGAGAAACAGTCACAGTGTCTCGTATACATGAACGGGTATGCAGTGGCAGCACTACGCTTCTGTGCTCATGTGCGACGCTGCTGCATCCTTTATGCTTGCCTGAAGTACAGCGAACCTAGGTGCTTTGATCGGAGTGGACTTACCTGAAAGTGACTTACCTCACCATTGTTACCTGTGAGATGATTGGCATGCTGGTTTCGGAGCTGCAACTTGATGTCGGCATGGCAAAGAGCTAGATTGTCTTTCTAATCAACAGAGCATGGCAGCTAGAATCTACATGCACGACGATGAAGTACAATACAGGATCATGTGTTAAACGCATGCTGAATTACCCCAAGCTGGCTCAGTGTCTACCGGGCCCACTTGGCGTACACCTAGCGCCGGCAAGGATTGCTGGCCCTCCCACCGGCAAGCAAACCTTTCAGATCCGCTGCATGAGTGCCGTCGCTGATTTTCAGGCCGTGCAATCTGAGTTGCAGCGTTTGTGCGAGGCCGTTGCACATTATGCAAGCACTCACACCACTGTGAAAGGGACAGAAAGGCTTCTGAAGAGAGCTCAGCGAGACCTGGCCTCCACTGATGATTTTGCACAAGAGGAGAGTGCAGGCTTTTCTAGCAGCCAGGCCTCGTCAGACTGTGTGGCAAGCCTTGCTGCAGCAGCTCAGTTGCAGGGTGCGCGCAACAACCTGAGGGGTATGCAGGCAGAGCTTGACGTTGCTCAACAAGCTACCAATGTTGTCTGCCTAGGGGCCAGGTTCTACAGCCAGGTGTCTGCTGGTACGCTGTGTTGTCCGCTTGATTAAACATGCGGCACTCTTATGCCACCTCTTCTAACATGCACTCTGATCTACTGAGCAGTGGATTCTGAAGTCAGGTGAAGGTGCCTCAAGCAAAGGCAAACAGCGCAAATTCAACAATGCCAACATACTTGCCAATCACTTTGTCCGCTCAGGCGAAAGCGTTGAGGTTGATGTTGTGGCTCAGCAGGTCTGCAAAACAAGTGCATTGCGGTTTGCTTGAACTTGTAGTGCCTGCGTGGCAGCAGCTTACATCTTACTGACACATGTGAGCTCCGTGCAGGGACTGGCTTGGATTGAGGTCAAAGCACACGAACCATTTGATATTGACAGCAATCAATGGCTTGGCAATCCTGGACATTTTAAAGGTGCTTGCTCAGATCAGGCATTATTGCATTACTTTGTGTTCTTGATGGCCAAATCAGCTGCAAGGGTTGACTCCGCTCTGATGTGTTTGCAGGTCTGGAAAAGCAAGCAAAGCAACAGCTACGCATTGCACAAGCTGCATGCAACCAGCTGATGTGGCAAACGCCGACAGTGTTGTTTCATTTTCCACAAGGTGTACACATTGATGTAAAGACTCAGCTCACGGTGAGTCAGCTTGATGGTCAAGTAAACAATTTATCATGCAGCAACAGATTGTTCCTGCATGAGACTAAGGAGGCAGGTCCTCATATATACAGCAACACACTTTTGGCCTGTGGTAGTCCATCCATTGGCGTGTGCGTGCACTGGTCATGGCACTGTGTTGCCCTTGTCTTGGCCAGTCACAGGGCACATGACTGCTGGTCTGCAACGTCGTTGCTGCAGCTTTTTTGGTGCATGTCATGGTAGCTGTATTGCGGGGTGCAGCTTGTCATGTGGCAGGTATACGCCATGAATGCATTGCGACCTGCATCACCCCTTGTGCTACGTGTTGTGTACAGGCAATGGGAGTGCTGGTGTCAGGCCCAGGGCTGTTTGACCCTGCCCTTTTGCCACCTATGCCGCCGGCGCCTAGTGTGACCAATCTGGATGTCACTACTCTCTGCGCTCTTGTATCAGAAGTCAGTCATGCAGATCCAAAGGCCCCTGAGTTGCAAGCTTGGGCCCAGAGAGTTACTCACTGGCGGGTGGGCACCTTCATAACCTCTCACATAGGGTGGAATTGAATGGCATTGCTCCTCTCACAACAGTCCCGAATGCTTGCAATCACATGGTCAAGGATTGCACGTCGTAAATCTATTGCCTGCATTCAAAGTCATGAAACATGTGCATGCACACGTCAACACTATAATGCTGTTGCTGCATGACATGAGTGCTTCCTGTTGAGGTGAGCTTTGGTTTTGTCATGCCAAGATGGCTGTGTTGCTGCACCTGCATAAGACACGTTTCATAAGTGCATTTGACAGGCATTCAAGAGGCCCACAATGCTGGCATGACTTGCGTGTGCAGGAAAGTTTGGCTGCAGAAAGCCAGGAGCCAATGTTGCCCATGTTGCAGCCATACATAGATGGGAAAGAACTGATTGCAGCTGAGGCTGCTATATTGCAGTTTCAAAAACTCTTAGACCAGTTTGGGGGTCATAACGAAAGATGTCGCTGGCAGGCTTTGCAGAACAAGCTGCTAGTCTTCAGTTGTGATCCATTAGAGGCAGAAAAAACATCAAGTGATGTGTCAGCAGTGGTGAACAGCACTCAGCAAGCTCACACACATAATGTTGATAGCTTTGAGTTTCTGCACAACAGAGTTGCCCACTTGCAAGCAGTTTCAGCTGCTCAACGGATCGTGTTTGCCTTGGGGGATGACCAGCATGCTGTGACGTTGACTGCAAATGGGCGGGCTTCTGATTTTGCAGCACGTCAGGGTGTCAGAGTAGAAGTGTTTGTCCACAGGGCAGTCTGGCTAACAGGTCTATGACCACAGCTGCATCTGTTTGTACAGTTGCTGAAATCTTGTGTTTACCTTGAAGCTCTTCAGCCTGACCTGACAACGCTCATCAGCAGCGTATTTGCAGTACTCGTGGATTGGACCCAGTAAGACGTATTTGGAGTGTCTCTGCATGCAGGACAAGCCTGGCCTTAAGTCAGCCTTGAGGTAAACCCGTGTTTCATACTCGCGTTTGCACAGCATTCAGCAACAGCTAAGCAACATGCCAGCATCTCAACGCAGCATTCAACCCCTCAAATGAAAGTGACCGGGTAGCATGTACAGGCACCGGATTAGAATATTGAACAGACGAGTATTGACTGGAAATCTCGTTCGTCTGCAAAATTGGAGTGGAGCCAAGGATGGGTGTAACAGCGCGCAGATCGGCGAACGCACAGGCCTCGTCTTGGCGCGACATTATGACCTTGGCCTTTTCGGCCTCACAGCCGGCTCTGCGCTAACAGGCCGCCTTTGACATTGAGCCAAAACCAAGTAATTCGAGTCAACCGGCCCTGCGCCATAAAACGCACGACGTGAGCAGAATGTTTGCTTCTTCTCAGTAGTATCATTGTGTCCGGATGGGTGGCACCAAGACCAAAGAGGAGAAAAAGAAGAAGGCTCATGTGTACTCGTATGTACTTGCAAGCTTGTCCCTCTTGGACAAGCTGTTTGATTATTACATATGCGCTGGTGCACCTGATGTGTAATATTACAAGGTCATGTCTGCTGGAAGCTGCCATGTCCTGCAAACTCTGTATTTGTCGACTCTGCAGGTCTGGTGCAAGCGGGGGAGCCAACAAGGGGCCTGCAGTTATTGACAAGCGCAACCAGGTGCTTGACTGTCCACACTGTGACCGTACCTTTCAGCAGATACAGAGATTTCGAGAGCATATTGCCAAGAAGCATCCAGAGGAGCAGTTAGAAGAAGCAAGTCATGTTCCTGTTTCATCTTCTGCTGAGCCACAGGTGGAGCCCATTGCATGAACCTTCAGAATTGCAAAGTATATTTGGTGTCTGTCAACATGCAGACTGTGCTGAGCTACCTTGTGTTTGCACTGCACTGCAGCCTTTTTTTGTGTTTTGTTACTCCAACGTCTGCTGTGCAGTGCAGGCATCACTGGCATCATAGGCATCATTTTATCTGGGTCACTCATGCTGAGATTTATGGACTGCATGTTGCTGCAGACCAAGAGTACAATGCAGCCTGGCAGCAAGGGGGGATACTACACAGAGAAGTCCCCCAAAATGCTGCTGTTGGAATGGTGCCAGCAGCAGAAGAGGCCAAAGCCAAGATACAAAGTACTGGCTGCTGCTGCTGACACCATGAGGTGCAAGGTGAGCTTGTTCAATAGGCATGTGCACAAAAGCATTGTGCATTGCTGCTGTTCAAGTCTGCTGTTCACACACGTTGCACTTCAGCTAGATCCTGTCAGGCCTGGCATTGATGGATTCAGTGGCTCAGAAATGTGGCGGCCTGCATGGAAAGCCACACTGGTATTTTTTGTACCAACCTTACAAGGCACAGTGCCCGTGTCAGCTTGGTGGGATGTTTGGCTGCGTGCTCATTATCAACTGTCATGCAATGAAACAGGTAGTGCTACCAGATGACAAGAACGCTGACAAGGACATTGTGGTGTTCCTGGACGAAGCACAAGCAGCAGGCACATCTGAGGAGGCTCAGGAGAGAGGTGCTGTTGCGGCCTTGGCCAGAGTTGCAGGCAATCGCAACATGCAAAGGGTCCTTCCCCAGGCCTTTCAAGCTGCATGGACCTGGTGTGTGCAGCAGGTCAGCAAACCGTCAGTGTAATTGTTGCTGTTTTGTGTTGTGACAAAGCATCTTTCTGCATTTTCTGCTGATTGAGCCCCGCAGACTGAGCACGCTGTCAAAGGCGCGATGCTGTCTGGGATGGCAGTCTGCGCTCAAGTTTATGTTTTGCAGTGACTAAACAATGCACATGGCGTCTGTACATGACTTATTCAGGCTGACTAGCAGACTTGCTTGGCACAGTATGTTTTGCTGGTGTGCAGGAGGAGGATGCACAGGTGCGCCAAGCAAGGGCAGCAGCTGCAGCAGAAAGCCGCAAAGAGCGTGATGCTGGCCGGCGCAAGGCTCTGGCACGCAAGGTGCCTGTGACTGCCATCATGAGTCAACAGCAGCGCTGCCGGGTAGAGCAGGTGCTTGCCCAGCTGAGAGACGCTCAGCAAGTATCCTCCAATGGCAACTCAGCAGGTGAGTGCTTCCACAACTTTAACTCCATTGTCTTGAATGTAAGGCTCACACAACAGCAGCATTGTACCGCTACCACAAACGTTTGCTTGCATTGTGATCTGACTTGCTGTCTCCCTGTGATGGTCAAAATGAGAAGTGTGTGATTGATGCGTTTGTACATCATCAGAGGCTGAGTGGTTGGCTATTGCTGTGGTGTCTGCTCTGTACAACAGCTATGAGCTTGAATGTGCAGGGGAGCATGAGGTGATCACCTGCGAGCTGCAGGAGCTGGGCTTCACCGAGCAAGATGCAGAGAGTGCCATCAACAGTGTGTCTCACCCTAGTCTAGCTGTCTGCCTGGACTGGCTGTGCTTGCACATTCCTGAAGAGGAACTACCGCTCGCTTTTGCGCCTGGTAAGCCTCTGCACATGCTGTCAACTGCTGATGTCATACTCTGAATCTAACGCCTCATCTGGACCAGCACAAGCTCAAAATTGACTTTCTTCTATGCCGCCCAGCACACCAATGACTTTTCCTGCACGCGTTTTTGAGCTATCTTGTATGTATCAAGCTCAAAAAAATGTCTGCCGATGCAATTACATTCACCTTACCTTGCTGGCAGTAGCGCCCTGCTGACCATGCCAGGCTGCTGTGCAGGTGCTGCTGGCAAGCCTGTCAGTGTGCTGTTTGCTGGAAAATCAGCAGAGGCTTTGCAGGATCCTGCAGTGGCTCAGTTGTCCAGATGGGGCTACCCTGTGCCATCATGTGTGGAGGCTCTGCAGCGCCTCAAGGGCAGCCCTGACGCAGCACACCAAGATCTCTTTGCACGACTCTCAGGTCAGAGCTGTTTTCAGCAGCAGAACCTCAAGCATGTCATACAGAGCCTTTTGTACATAAAACCTCATTCACTGCTTATACCAGACAACTGTCACGCCCTGCTGCCTTATGCTGACTTCAACAGAAAGGCTGCAAAGGAATATTGTGAAGTCATGGCTTTGCTTTAGCTGTTCTGTGTCATGTTTGGGGAGTGAGCAGGCGTGACGGACATGCAGGGATTGAGAGGACAGATGCCATGGATACAGCCCTGCTGGAAGGACAGGGCCACGCAAATGCTGAGTGGCGGAATGATGTGGAGGGGCTGACTGCTGTGTATGAAAGTATGGTGTCAACCCCTGGGACGTCTTCCATGCTTTTCAAGACTGCGGGGCCACAGGTGAGCCAATCTCACTCACATCACCTGCTTGTCAGCCCTTCCAACGTCCTTTATGTGTTTTGGATTGGTACAGAGCCTTGCACATTACATGCCAGGATCTAACATCAGACTGGCAACAGTGTCTCAAGGATATGCTGTTGCTTTCAAGCTGTTTTCTCACACTCAAGTCAGGCAGTAGCATTACCATGCATGTGAGTCAAGCTCATGCTGCTGCTTCTGCCTTTGGCTTTGTGGCAAGTACATATATTTTCCAACATAGATAGCAGCCTAAGCTGATGTGCATGTGTAGGAGGGATCAGTGGTGGAGCTGCAAGCTTGGCAACCTTCCTGCTATCCTGATGACATCCCCAGAATTGGTATCAGGTCCGTCTGGCTGTTGGTTTGCATGGCTACTGCAAACTATGATTTTGGAGCAACCAACAGTGAAACTCTGCATGCAACAAGTACCTGCACAAGTTTACTGGACCAGTTGCACACACATGTCGTTACACGCCTGTACAATTGCTGTATGGTGGTTCTGTGAATGTCAAGCCGAAAACCATTGAAAGGAGTGTCATGGATGTATGTGGTAATCCTTGCTTCCTGTGTGCACACAGGTGCTCCCAGCTGAGTGCTCGGCAGCTCCTCTTCCTCACCCAGCAGCTTGCTGGTAAAGCCAAGCAAGAAGCTGGACAGAGCATGTTACACATCATTGTAGCTGCCCTAGCTGACATGCTAGAAGCCCTCCCTGTTGAGCCTCCCTATCCCACCATTGCACCCCCTCCTGGAGCTAGACAGGCAACAGCTGACTCAACCCATTTAGTATCAGCTATTGCGCCTGCAGTCAGTCATACTGGTGATGCTAGCCAGCGCAGGCAGAGGAGCGGCAACAGGCGTTTTCCAAGTGTCAGGGAACGGCAGGCTGAGAGCAGGCAGCTGCAGCAGCAGCAGGAAGCACTTCTGGTTCAGGCAGCGCATGCATCTATGCGGCAAGCCCGCCAGAAGCTTCCTGCCTTCAGCAAGCGCAAAGACCTGCTCACAAAGCTCAGTCAGCATTGTGTTGTTGTCATCAGCGGAGCCACAGGTATGACCTGCTTTTGAGAGTCATGGATCAGAGTGTATCCCATTTTGTTTGTTGTGCAGAACTGTGTCCAGCCAGATGCTGTATGAGAGGTGTCAGGGTATCTACAGCTTGTGGCATTTCTGTTGTGTTCCCGCAAGTAAGGCAGTCTAGAGTATTGACATATTCCTGGACTACACAACGTGCATGTCATGGTGCACAAGGTTTGCCAATTCAATGCCATCTCAGCTCATGATGGTCAACCACCACAACTACACCCTCATCGGTTTTTTTGTACCAACTGACGCAGCAAATGACGTACATGCCTGTTTTTAGCTATCAACTGCAAAGCTAGCTGACAGCACATCACAAGCTGCCCATCTTGTTGCCTGGATCACTCATGCTGTAGTCAGGTTGTCGCTAAATTGTCTCACTGGATGCTCAGGTTGTGGCAAGAGCACTCAAGTGCCCCAGTACATCTTGGAAGATGCCATTGCTGCTGGCAATGGAGCCGCATGTAACATCATCTGCACACAGCCACGCCGCATTTCAGCAGTTGGTGTGTCCACCAGGGTTGCACAAGTAAGCTTACTCTGCTGCACGTCATCTTCTGGGCCCATGTCTCTGAGGACCATCCTGTCTCACAAACTCACAAACCGCACTGGCAAAGCACGTGCTTTGTATACAGCACAGTACACAGCATGTGCAATGCCACATGGTACATGGCATTGCACATGCATATACACGCAAAATTTCAGACTGCATGTGCCGTTCCTCTGTGTATTGTAGTGTCAGCAAATGCATGTATGACACGAGCAGCCAAGCCAGATTGCCAGTCCCAGTTTGCTACGTACTATTTAGGAAAGAGGCGAGGGTGTTGGGAGTGTGGTAGGGTACTCAGTACGTCTGGAGTCACGCACATCCCAACGTACACGGTTGCTGTTCTGCACAACAGGTGAGCCTTTTACACATATGCCCATTGTCTGCTTGCCTGTTTGTGCCGTCTTGATTATCTATCAGAAAGTATACATCCACCCACAGGCCTATTATTGCCAGGAAGTCATGTGACATGACGCAGTGTCAACACGACATTAGGATGATTCTCACAGCCAGTACAAGTGCAGGAATCCTGCTACGGCGCTTCCTGGGTGATCCTGGTCTAGAGGGTGTAAGCCATGTTGTAATTGATGAGGTACACGAGCGCAGCGTGGACACAGATCTGTCTCTGCTGCTGCTGCGAGACCTGCTGAACCAGGGCAGCCCAATCAAAGTCATTCTCATGTCAGCTACAGCTAATGCAGAGCTGTTTGCCAGCTACTTCAGCAATCAGGTGATCATCTGCCATCTGTGGAAGGGTTTCCGCTCACAGTCATTCTGATGAGCAATCGTGCCTCCACAAGCATGCCGCTGAGACTGATGAGCTTGACGTGCTGGCCAGTGTGTTCAGCAGAGACTGTCATGCGCATTCATGTCTTGCTGCCTGTGTACTGCCCACCATGGTCTTCATATCACCTAGCTCTGCTTTCATCAATTCCTCAACTGCACAGACGCTCTGGTGTTAGACCAGCTGTGGTATAGCATCACCTGGGGCATTGCAGCTTTCAGTGGTACTGTGCAGGGCAAGCAGAATGTTGCAATGCTGAGCATTCCTGGGCTGACACACCCTGTCAGGGATCTGTACCTGGAGGATGTGCTGGAGCGCACCAACTTCATCATTGGTCGGGGCTCCAAGTGAGTGCTGCTGCAATCTGTCTTTCATCCTGTTCGTGTCCTGTCAGCTTGCAGCTCAATCGAGTAATCATTTTTGTCTTGCTTTCAACAGCTGCTGATCACCTTTGTCAGCTGTTGCAGCTCTCATGAATGGCCAAGATGGCAATACAAAGAGGAACACATCTTGCTGTGCTGCATGTCAAATTCTGGCTACACTTGGCAAGTTTGCCCTTGGTAGAGCTTGCCAGTGTGCCCTGCAGATGGGCCCGCAAAGGGACAAGCAGCACAGGCAAGGAAGCCTGTGTGGATGTGGTGGTCAGCTGGGAGGAGACAAGCAGTGCCTACAGCCCAAGCACGCTGAAGAGTCTGGAGCTGGTTGATGAAGACCAGGTCAACTATGACTTGCTGGAAGCCCTGGTTGTGCACATTGTGGACATCGAGTCTGCTCAGGGCCCAGGCGCTCTGCTCAGGGTATGCTGTCTTGTGCTTCCTTCCTTGCTGTACTCTGCTATCAATGCATACTGTCACATCCACCAGCGGTGGACCAACCCCCACCAATGTTTGCAGCATACTGACGGGTAGCAGCAGCTTTGTAGCCCTGTCTGTTGTGTGCAAACACCTCCTGTGCGCAGCAGTCCATACCTGATGCAAATACACTGCAGGACTGGGCAGATGCACCTGACATGGCGTCTGCAAGTCAGGAGGGCAAGGCTATACTCATCTTCATGCCCGGTGCCCCGGAGATTGCCCGCCTGGTGCGCCACCTGGAGTCCTCCTCCCGCCTCAGGCAGGTTGGGCAGGAGCGCTGCAAGGTTCTGCCCCTACATGGAGCCCTGCCCTCTCATGCTCAGGTACCCCTGGCTGCCAGCATATTCTTGAGTGAAGACAAGGCCTTTTGGCATTGTCTTGCAGTTCATTGTGGAGCTGAATTGCTCCAAGCGTAGACCTAGCCACAAGGCTTCACAGCTGTAACATATAGTGGCTTGTTTCTGTATCTGTAAGTCTTGATGTTTCGTTTAGCCTCTTGCTGCTACTTGGTGTCTTTGTATCAGGAAGCTGAGATCATGATGACGTCAGACTATACTATATGTATTTAGCTTGTATCTCCTAGCAGTAGAACACAAAGCAGTGAGAAGTGATGGAGGTAGTGAGTACATATGCAGGTGCGCGTTTTTGAGCGGCTGCCAGCAGGCATGCGCAAAATTGTGGTGGCCACCAATGTAGCAGAGACATCCATCACCATTGATGATGTGGGTTTTGTCATTGACTCTGGCCGAGTCAAGGAGATGAGGTCAGTGCTGCTGCCCTTGCATTCCTACAATACACAACTGGTTTGGTGATTTTGCGCAGCAACTATGCCATCCTGTCCCAACCTTCGCTTCATTGCTGTTGCCATATGTGCCACAAGCATTTCCGTACATTTTGACAGGTGCGTTTGCTGGATGCATGCAATTTTACCCCAGGTTAGTGTGGTGTTATGAGACAGACTGGCCTACCATCGCCGCAGAGTGACTAACATGCAGTGTGCGCTTTGCAGCTATGATGCTGAGAGGGGCATCAGCAGACTGGCAGAGGGCTGGGTCTCCCTGGCTGCAGCGCAACAGCGGCGCGGACGTGCTGGCCGGGTGCAACCTGGTGTCTGCTTTAAACTCTTCAGCCACAGGCAGGCAGCCCAAATGCAGGTGTGACCTGCTCAAATGACTGTTTGCACACTCAACAAATGTTCGCTTCGGTGCATCTGTCGGTTTGCTGCATGTTGGCAGTGCCTGGAACCTGCTACACAGCAGGTGACACGGCAGAGAGCACACTTGCGTAACTTTAGCAGTATTGTACCTCTTGTGTTCTTCAAAAGCTGTGTCAGCATGACTGCAGATGCCTCAGCACTTAAGTGCCAGGCACACATCCATACTTCAGTCAAAGTGTCCTGCCCAAAACGGACTTGTAGGAGCATCTGTGCTCTGCAAGAATCATGGCTGTTGTGCTGAATGCTACAGGACCAACAGCCTCCAGAGGTGTGCAGAACACCCCTGCAGCAGCTGTGTCTCACAGTCAAGACTAGGTTTGGCGATGACCACAAGCTGCTGGATGTTCTGAGTCAAATGCTGACCCCCCCTCCCCCCTCTGCAACCATCTCATCAGTGGACTCCTTATCCAGCCTGGGAGCTTTGGACAGGGATGAGGCCTTGACTGCTCTTGGCCGCCTGCTCAGCCAGATTCCTATGGACCCCAGACTAGCCAAGGCGTGCATCTTTGCATGTATGCTCAGGTCAGCTCTTGCTCATACTTCCAGACATCAGATCTGCTGTTGAGTGCGTCTGTACACAAGCAGGCCTCTTGCTTCAGCTTGTGGTGAAATACAAATGCAAAGGCATCAAACTCTGATCTGGCACATAACACAAGAAGTAAAGCTGTGAAAGCAGCCTGTACAGACCGCTGACATTGCGACGATGTCATCCAGTGCTGTTTATGTGCTTATTGCGTGATACTCAGATACTGATAACCTGGCCTGGGTGCAGATGTGTGAGTCCAGTGCTCATTGTGGTAGCTGCAATGACCCATGGCCGGTCTGTCTTTGTTTCACCTCCGGACAAGCGCGCAGAAGCAGCAGCTGCCCGTGCTCAGATCACGGCTAACAGCACCGCTGCCAAGAGTGATCACCTGGCCATCATTGCAGCCTTCAATGGCTGGACAGCTGCATGGACCAAGGGCGGCCGTCAGCAAGCACACACAGTGAGTAATTTGTATGCTATACACATTGTGCCTAGTGGCACTGGACGTTCTCCCAAGCTGCTTTTTTGCAGAACTCACTCCAGGCTGCATTGCATATTGCAACACTCCTCAGAAGTCTGGCAGGAGTTGGAATCATGCCTTGCGACATGCAATTTTCACATGCATCTCAGCTATGCATGCAGTACAAGCGCGTACATGAGCACAAATGCCTGTAATATGGCAGCGGTCTACTATCATGGTCAATGTCACAGCCTATCAAAAGCAGTGACAGTGTTGGGCATGAGATTTGGAGCATGCAGTACCACATATCATCTTTCCTGAGGCCCAGCTACATACAAATTTTGTACAGTAAAAGTCTAAACCGCTCTTGTTGATGCAGTTTTGCACACAGAACTTCTTATCAGAGTCTGCTCTGGAGGCAATTGAGGCAGGCAGGCCAGAGTTTGCTGCCACTCTCATGGACATGGGCCTTCTGCCGCCCTCTTTCCGTGGCTGGATGCAGCAGCAAGCCAGAAGCAGCCTTCCCTCTGGAGACATCACGCTTCATGAGTTTGACAGCTACTGCAACAATGCAAGGATTGTGAAAGCAGCACTTTGTGCAGGTGCGCTGGCACAGCCGCTTGCAGACCTGTTCTTCTGCCACAGAAGCTTTCTATTTTAAATCATTTGCATTGGGCGTACTTGCTTCTTTTAAGCTGCCAAAAGGTGTTCACTGTGCGGTCTCTGTAAATACGCACACAAGCATACATGTTCAACTATGCGAGGTCAACTTGACTCAACAGCTGCGGCTGAGAATACTGTAAAAGCAAACATCAAACTGGACCCAGGTGTTGCTTTTAGATGACTGCAGCAATGATAGCAGAATGTGTCTCAAGTCACTTATACTCCTGGTCTACAGTTCAATATTGATTAATGCACTCGATGCATTCCTAACCCTGAGGATGGTACTATAGCTGAATATGCACCTCAGCTGCGCAGGATACTATCCATCCATTCTGAGAGTAGAGCATCCAGCAGCACGTTATCAAGGAGTGCAAGGTGGCAGTGTAGAGATAGATGCCAAGCCTGCGGAGCTGCGCTTCTATGATAAACACAAAGGTAGTTACCTTTGTTACCTTCAGGCGCCGTCGTGGCTGTGTGACGAGCAGTGCACTCTTCTGTGATCTGCAATCCCAACTTGGCTGCACAGGTTGTGCGGGCCATCCCGTGCATATCTCTCATTGGTCGGCATCTCATCTGTCTGGCATCTCATCTGTAAGCTCTTTTTACACCACCCCCTTGCAAGGTGCTACTGTTTGTATTCTTTCAGGTCGGGTGTTCATCCATCCTGGGAGTGTCAACTTTGATGTTGGCAAGTTTGACAGTGGTTGGCTGGTGTACACCGAGATAGTAGCCACAGCCAAGCTGTATGTGCGGGAGAGCTCAATGGTCCCTGTGTATGCATTGCTGCTTTTTGGAGGTAGGTTTGATTTCACCAACAATCATGTAGCAATGTAGCTGAGGGTACTGTCATGTGTCGACCCAACACTGGATCATCATTGAGCAGGCATGTCAAGACAGCCATGCTTGTCGCAATGGCTACAGCGTTCAGTGCCAAGCGTGTGTGGTCCTTGCTGGCCCTTGATAGAACACTGCTGTCTGTTTATGGCAATGCTTGGTTGAGTACATGTGTATATGCGCTGCTTGTTTGTCTGTTTGCCATACACAGGTCTGATTTTATTGCTCACTTCTGCGCATGCACATGTGAGTGGTCTAGGGCCACCCATAGTTTGTAACCATGCACTGTTGGGGAGTCAAACACATTGCGCAGCTTTGCTAAGTACTTTTGCTCAGGTTTCAAATTGGTGCATGCAGGTCAGATCAGTGTGCAACACGAAGAAGGGACTTTAAAGCTTGATGGCTGGGCAACCTTCAAGGCACCTGCGCGCATAGCTGTGTTGATTCGAGAGTTGCGGCAACAAGTTGACAAACTACTTTTGGAGAAGGTTGCTAGCCCCACTCTAAGTATATTTGACAGTCCCATCACAGCAGTCATGCAAGACTTATTGGCAAGGGACGGCTTTTGAGGGCATGCATGTTGATCCAAGGCTGGCTTTGCAGGCATGTTGCAGTTGCAGGTCCCATCTTCTGATTCCACGTCAGCGTCCAAGTAATACTATGGTAACAAAATGCAACATGCCCAGCTTTTAGAATGTTCACATCAGCTTTTGCCTGCATATGTTTCAACAATTTTGCTGGGTGTGCTTACAAAATACTATGCAGGGATATGTCTGATGGTGTGACAACTGCTACAATAACCAAACTGGTAAAAACATCGACCAAATGTCTTTGCTGGCATGCTCAAACTTGAAGCTTGCCGTAAATACCACTAGCATGGCAGTCATTACGTAGTAACATGACCATATTGGTAAGGTGCACTGTAAACACAAATAGTTGCAGTGGAGTTCCATAGCAACACAAGACAGCTTCGATGGGGACCTGCAGCAGCAGAGCAGAATTGTCAGATATGCAGGTTCCCACCGCTTGTAGTGGCAGCACAAGGTAGCAGCTGTTCATGAGAAACATGAGTAGCAAGCAAGGCAGCTAGCCCTGCCAGTAGTGTTAGACATCTCAGCTCAAAGTGGAATGTGCAGCAGCAAGCAGGGACACCACTCCTTGAGACTACATGCTGAGCTATGGCATTCAGTGCAAAAACGCTTCAGAGCAGGACAGGCAAATCTGGCTGTGTGTCATGAGGTAGTGATTCTGATCAAATGCTGCTGTTTCAAAGCTGATGGAGCAGTATCATGTGTTTTAACAATGTGTCTGAAAAAGACTCACAACGCCTGTGTAAGACACGCACGCAAGCTGGATGTGCGCTTAATTCTCACCTTTCAAGTGACACAGGTGTTGCTAGATAGTCTTGATGAATGCAGAGTAAGCCAGGCACCAGCACTCATGAGCAGCCCTGCAGCAGCAAGCCACATTGTTAATGTTGTGTGCCACTGTTGCACCTGCTTCACGCTTGCAAGCAGAGGGACAGGCTGCTGCCTTCAGCTATCAAATGACTGCCTCAACTATGCATACATGCATTCACGTATACACTCATTTAGCATATACCACTGATTGTTGTGCCTGTGTTATCATAACACAGCAACAGCCATTCATGAGCATGAAGGGCAGATGTCAGTGCACGTGCACACCAGCCTTTGCGTTGGCCGCACGATGAATCTGCTGACCACCAATGCAGATCATGCATCTCCTGCTCAATGGGTTAACACAGTCAAGCACCCTTGTACACTGCTTTTGCTCTGATGCTGTTGAAGCAGATCCATGTGTGTTACAGGGTTTAGGGTTTAGGTAGGTGCATCATCATTCAGCCTTACATGCCTACTGCATGTCAGACCTTGATGCTGGCCTTGTGCCTTTGCACATGACATTAACATCACCAAGGGACAACAGATCCATGGGCACTGAGGCAGCAGGCCTCTTACCCATGAGTGAGCAAGCTTTGTTGATCCGAGAAAATGCTAGTCAGGTAGGTGGGACAAATATGGCCAACTGCTCAGCTTGAAATGAGCAGGTCTGGGTGCTGAAGCTTCCAGCAGCTGGGCATTGTATGCAAGAAGCTACTGTGGACCTGCTGAGGCATGCTGCAGCTTGCAAGTGAAGTTGCCAAAGGCATCACCGGGACCGCATCAGGTCTGAAAAAATGTTCCTGTGTGTCACTGCTGCTATGTATCATGACACAGCCAGTGATGGCAGTGGCAAGTCTAGTTGTGGCCAGCAAGCATGGCCAAGCATGGTGGGAGCAAGCACCATGCATGTAGTGGCATACAGCATGCTGCAGGGGAGCTCGCCGAAAAAGCTGGGTGTTGGGTGGATTCTGCTGTTTCCAGCTGCAACAGCTGGGCCCTGGGATCAGGGCCACTGCCTGAAGTGGCATAAGGGATTCCCTGTGTGCAGCTGGTGCAATGGTGGGTCAAGTGGTGGCTGTGAGGTGGGGCGGATATGCTGGTCTGCCTGTCAGCAGCAGACTGCCTGACCTGGTCCATGACTGTGGCCTGGCAAAGCTGACAGTTGGGAAGAGGGTGCAATTTGGAGCCAGCAGCACTTTGGATGATTGAAAACAAGCAAGTACAGCCCATTCCATGCCCCATAGCAGATAGAGGCAATCTCATGTGCTCATGTGGCCAATGGTGTGTGGGGTGCAGATGGTGAAGTGGCAGATCCTTGCTGAAACCTGCTGCTACCATTTGGTGCATGATTGCAGGCAAGATGTATTCTTGAGAGCCATTCTTGAGAGCCATTCTTGAGAGCCATGGTGTTGCCATTGTGTTGCCCTGGCTGCATATGCAATGTAGGCATAGTGACCCACAGCATGCCTGCTTTTGCTATGACAAGGCACTTTTTGGGGGTTCTGCCGGGCAACAAGGCTGTGAGGGTGTATGGAACCGTGTGCAATGCTCACCTGACAGCTGGGAACCAAGTCTGGGGTGAAAAGACCCCTTTCTGCCTGGCCACCACCCTTGCCTCCAGTGGATTGCCACCTGGGAGAGATCCTCACCTAGGCTCCGGCCACGCCGCGCAGCGGCGTCGTGCTGCTCACCTTGTG
>JAABUI010000382.1_pt1 | contig 36733 bp, 42 predicted proteins | sample 5559111 | NCBI WGS metagenome assembly JAABUI01 (sample SAMN10711870, study PRJNA513365) | rock metagenome | isolation source: Antarctica rocks | place: Antarctica: Victoria Land, Buttleship Promontory | reverse complement strand
AAATTTAATATTCCATAAGTCGAAACAACCGTCCCGTTACACGCTGAAACAGTTTCCAAAGGACCGTGCCTCCAAATTTAGGTGGGTTGACATCGCCAATAACGAGCGCTTCTCCGAATCGCTTGCCGCCTGTATCAGCGACTGTGTTCTCAAAGAAATTGCTTTTCTATACCTTTCTCGCCTCTGTCTTTGATAATTTCTATATTCGTCCGACTATGTTTCCTTTTTCATTCGGTCGCGCTGGTTTTCTTGCTGTCTTGTTATGGATACCCTCACTCGCTTTGGCATTAACCCTTCCCAACATGCCTTGCAATATAACTAATAATCTTATGGAACTTGAGAAGAGAGGCTGCAACATGGATTTATCGACATTTGCACATCTCGTCAATGTATCCGCAAGGTATGTCAAAGTGTAGCGATGTGGAGCTAAGGAACTATGGCTTGTGGCAGCTAACTTGGATGATTATCGATCAGCGCTACCTTGACTGCTCCGCCCGCCGAGTTCAGCATTTTCAAAACTGGGAAAAAACTACTGTTCTCCGAGATTGGCCCTGAATTACACTTTGACGACGTAGTTGACATGATCGACAAGGTCGAGGATGAGCTGGAGCAAGAACTGAAAACCCAGGCGGGAGATTTTGACATCCAAAAAACGCGCGGATGGAACCTCGAGACGGCTCGGCTCTCGGTTAGCAATCCCAATAAGTATGATGGACTGACCCATCGTTCGCTCCTGCAATTTTTGAAAGGTCTTAGGGAAGTGGGATTCTTGTACGGATTTTTTGAGGCTAAGATAGTCTTTTATGATGATTGGCAGACCATTAGTGTGAAGGGCACAGGCATGTTGGAAACCAATAAACCACATTGAGCAATGTAGCGAGAGACAACGACAAAATTAAGACAGTATTTTCACTTGAGCTTTGTTGGAAGCCCCGTCTCAACCCTTCTGTATGCCTTCATCAGCGAGTTCTCCGCACATTTTGGGCTGAGAGTGGGTGCTGCCGCAAAACGGGGTTGACGAACTTTCCGAAATAATCTTGGGCCCAACCGTGCGTTCATCACTTCTTGACGTTAATCTCCATTGCTCGTCGCATCCAAAGGTACATCTACAGTAGTGCTGCTTCCCGTCAGCAAATTCAAAGCAGCTCTTCCTTCCATCAAGAGAAGATTGTTGTTGTTGTTGCGGGACATTGTTTCAAGGACATTGAAATTCGTCAATAGATTATTTGCGTAAGGCTGGGTCGTGGTGCTTGCGTCAGGCATGGAGCCCGATTGACCTTGGCTAGAGTATGGAAATCAAGTACCCTATGTAGTTATAGGGGCTCGAATTATTTTGGGCTTGAGAGTAGACTTGCTTGGGGTCATCATTGGGATATTCTGAGCTTGGTAATTTTTCAGTGAGCGTTGCAATTGCTGAGCTCTAAAGTATGTTGCATGTGACATTGCCGTCGGCTGTACTTCCCTTTCAGAGCGTTCGTAAATTTCTGGTTCGATACGTTTGTCGCTGCTGAAAGGTCCGCCAGGCGAGTGTTCCTCCGGACAAGTGGCAAAAACCACGAGATATTGCTCTAGATGGTAGTTGAAGGAGCGGTACTGGGATAGTTTGCTTGATGAGATTTGACCGCCTTGGATCGAAAATTATCTCTCGACACCGATTGAGAAGCCAAGTGTTCACAATGGATTGGACTTAGCGCCATGACTAAGCTGTTTCGCTATCGTGGCTTGGCTTGTGGTGGAGGACCTATCGTCATTACCTTCCTCTCTTCATGGCGGAATCGAAAGGGCATTCAGAAGATGTTGGGGTCGCCGATAAGACTGTACCCTGGTATCACGGCAAACCAGAAGAGTTCAGTCCTGCCGCGCGAGAGCTATTTGAGAGATATAGCAATATCCCAGCAGATCGTGTGGACGCCAACGTCTTTGACTTAGTAGTTCCATCATGACGCCCACCCCCTCTTCCTATTGTGGTTTCTGATCGCTATTGCGCAGCGAGAAAGAGCATGGGCTATGTACAGTGCGCACTCTTGGGGATCACCAGAGCTTTTTACGAAGAGTGCTAATACTGTCTTGCTCTAAAGCATACCCCTGTATCAGCATGTTTCGATTCCTGAGCCTCTCGATATCGATTCACCCATCCTACTCGCGCGTCCTTCCCCTCCTCAAAGACCCCAGCTGTCATCGTATGCTCCTCGATCTCGGGTGTTGCTTCGCACAAGACATTAGGAAGCTGATCTACGACGGGGTTCGGTCCGATAGGCTCTATGGCAGTGACATACAGGCAGATTTCTTCGATCTTGGCTACGGCCTTTTTAGGGACAAAGATACATGCAAGGCTCATTTCTACGCCGCATATGTCTTCCAAGACATAGGATGGGACAAAATTGCTGGAAATATTGATTTCATATACGCTGGCAGCTTCTTCCATATCTTCTCATGGGACGATCAGGTCAGAATCTGTCAGCGAGTGATCGAGATCTTGAAGCCACAAAAGGGGAGCACAATATTTGGCAGACAGACTGGGAATCTGAAAGGCCAAGAAGCTACGAATGCGGCGAGTGGAAAGACGGGTGCTTCTAGGGTATGGAGACATGACCCTGAGAGCTTCGAAAAGCTATGGGACGTGGCTGCACAGGCGACGGGCACAAAGTGGAAGACTTGGGCGGAATTGGACATCGGAGAAGGTATGGGACCCGGTCATTTCAGCGAAGCGGGTCTGACCGTCTGAGATGATTGAGATTTGAGGTTGAGAGATTAGAGTGAATCTCGCAAGAGAATGTAGACTTTCAATTTCTGAGCCGGCTTCTGTGATACGACATACTCAGCGGCCTAATGAGATTACCACAATCTGACCTCGGGAATTGCCTCGGATAGGAATTATACCGAGTTCAATACGATAAGACCATGACGATATTTAGCAAAGGCCCTCTTGCTGCGGTGATGCCGAGATTGTCATCGTATTATATATTGAAGCATTTGTCCGACCTTTACTGGGAGACCGCAAAATCTACAACTCGAGCCGCTGCACGCAGAATAGGTGACGTATTATATGGACTTTTGGACTTCAACAAGCATGGACCGGTCCTCATGTCCTTTACCTGTAATCGAGACCGTAGCACAATGGGGTCGTGAGAGACCCTTACAGTAGCGAGTTCTGACCAGGCTGCTTCAACCACTCAAGGCCCAGACCTACTACCTACCCTCTCACTGACGGAACATCGTCGAGTAGCAAAAAAACTCAACATACGTCTCGTTTTTCCAGTCTTGTCAGTCTGATTCTTCACCTTCATCGATCGCATCACCATCGGCAACGCGCAAATCCAAGGTTTAGGACGCAATGTGCATCTCATTGGGAACCAGGTCAACATAATCCTTAGGAACGGCTTTCTTTCCTGCATCATCTTCGAAGCACCTATCAATCTCGGCATACAACGATTGTCACCGCGATACAGGCAGAGCTCACAAGTCGCGCTACTCGGCCTTCTACCATTTGTTAAGGCGTTGTGCATCCCTACACCCAACTCAACGCGATGCGGACATTCATTGGAGGCCGGTCTTGTCCCTGGGTCAGTCACTCTGCTCGCAGCCCACTGCCCTCGTTTCCAGCCACGGTGGTGATTGAGTGTTCTTAATGCCCAACGGTATTAGCATTGGCTTGCGGTCGGCTTCTCGCTTAGGGCATTGCTTGTATATAGGAAGAACGGCCTACTCGGGTTAGAATTGCATGAAAGTTTTAGTGTAGCAAAAATAGACAGACAAGACACCTAAGCTGTCAAACGTTCATTATCTGACTCGAGGATTCGGCTAATGTAGGTCCTCTTTTATTCTACTGACAGTACTATTTCATGTGTCTAGTGTTCTAATCTAAGTTAACATTTGCGCCACGACCTGCAGCTTCAACTTTTGCGGCCCCACCTTCATGCAGAACCTTATTCGCACTAGTCTCCGCGCTACATCCAAATTCTTGTTGTTCCCCCCTCATTCTCTCTGATTTAGCCTGCTTGACAATAGTATACCTCTTGAATTGACTTTAATAATATAGCATTAAAAGACTATCCGCATTTAGATGATAACGCTCAGGTCTATGCTCCAAACATAAGCTTCAGATATACAACTACCACGCTTGCTAGACATTGACTTCCGACCTGCCCGTCGCTCATCCTTGGTCGAGCATCTATAAGGTGATAGGGTTGGCGCTTACGATTTTGGACGTATCAGACTCAATAGGCTCGTCCAAAATAATGGCTGTTCCCTAGCAACGCGTTCCCCTTGCAATGCGGTTCAAAGTCTTCCGAGCTTAAGGCTAGTTCTTTGAATTAATTTTCTTTGAGTCCTCTTATGTCTTACTCGCATCTTGGCGTCCGAAGTCCCTTCAATCTCTGCATTGCCGCAATTTTGCATCCTCTGAGTCATGGCTTTGATACTTCTGCTCCTAACCCTAACCACACAAATTTCGCTGGATCACTTTAGCCAGGTCGCTCTTCAAGGTCTTCAGGAGACTGGAACCTGGCTCAGAGAACATCATATTATATCGTATCCAAAGAGATGAGAAGTCATCGTCTTGGTTAAGGTCTTCCTCTCAGCATGACTAGCATCCTATCGATAGGCTCAGGTGGCTGATCCACCTCATCGAATACCGGAAGATCAGTCATATTCGCTGGACTCAGACTTTGGCGAACGTCATCGTCTGCAGGTCCGACTCTGTAAACGTATAGTATGCGAGCGATGGCACCAACGCCTATCAGAAACGGAATCGTCTGACCGGCTGACGACAATGAGTTTACACCTTTGATCTTATTCCATCTAATAGTCAGTTCTGTTGCTGCAACGACTGTACTTGCAACCGCTACATTAAACACTGTATGCAGCTGTTGAAGACTATTGACGGATTCCTTGCTAATGAAGCGGTCAGCTGGCGGCGGACGGTAACGCAATAGCATGATTCAATACCTAAGCTGCGGCGTCTCCCTCTCTTCAATGAATTTCATCTTTATGCCTCCAGATATTAAAAGAATAACGGCACAGAAAATCAAAAGTAGTAAATAAAGCAGAATATTGATTATTTCAAAAGGTCTCGCATTCATCCTGACCTTCGCAAAGAAAAACCCATACTCCACGCAATCCCTCGAATCTAACGTCGGCACCCGGGCAAACCAAAACCAAAGCTGAAATGACGCGACAGCAATCAGCAAAGGAAAATTCAGCAGGCTGTACACCTTGCCTGCACGAACTCGAGGATTCCTTGACGGATCAAAGGCAGGATTACAGCGAGTCAGCAGCCGCCAAACATACAGCGGCACCAAAAATAGATAATAGCCAAATGTCAGCAGCAAGATAATGTACACCTCGACCACCTCCAGACTCGAGACGTCGCGTATAATTTGGATCAGTAGAGCGAGAAAGGTGGCAGCGATGAACAGACTAATGGTGAAACGGAGACCAGGGACTTCGGATGGAGCCATCCACGAGGCGGCGATTCCAGCGTACCATTGGAGATAGAAGCCAATACGGATGCCAATGCCGTACATATCGGTGTTGCCATCGAAAGCGCAGACGGCCATTGTTGCGGGCGCAAAGCCTCAGGTACGATTCTAGGTAAGAACTTCTACCATCTTCTTCCATGGAGATAACGTTTTCAAGTATGGTGGTCGCAGCCTCGTTAGAGCTGGCTTACTGCTGCAACTAAGATGCTCAGCCTCGCTAGGGCCAGTAGGGTTGTGGTTTAGCGAGCTGTGACTCGAGCACTACTGCACGACTGCAGTAGCGCACTCAGTCGGGATTTCTGCACCAACTTCGTTCTGATACTCACGATGTCAGGCAATAACGAATGGTAAATCAGTGAGCTTTATATTCATCACAGGCTAACGGGGACTGCAAAACGGTCTCCTGCTAGACCATGATGAGGATGTTGCTTATAGTATACCAATTCTTTACCCCTTTCCACTCAGCCATGAATACAGGCACATACAAGCTGATCGAGAGCCTCAGCACGCCGCATCCGTCCCCATCAGCGCACAATTCGCCGGACATTGCGGCCCATCACCAGTCACACCCAAATCCTTGCTCTAAGTCGCGAAATTATCTGCGTTCTGACTATACTGGCCGCCCTTCACCGCAGCCAGCTGATGACTCGCCGTAACCCTAGGCGCAATATCCGTAATCCCTCTCGCCGCCAGTCTCGCATAGCCCGGCTGCACGCTTCTGAGCTGTAGGAACGATCGCAGGAAGGCCCATCCCAAGGTAGCTTGGCCGGGCGTACCGGTACAGCTTGGCGGATTCCTGGGAGATCGAGCATGGCGGGACAGACCACGAACATCGCCGCCTGGTCTCCAGTTCTCTGCCCGGTGATTGGGTTGTGATCGTCAGGCGCGTAACCCCACACCCCCGGACTGCATTTGTCTTCGACATCTTCGCAATATAGATAGATGAGATTCAAGTTCTGATACGCCTGCGTTGGATCCGGAGCAATCGCCATATTGGCCGTCTGGAAGACCTGCGTGGCCTGCGAGGCGAAGCTTTGAGGGAAGAAGTAAGGGGCTGGATTTTGGCTAGGTCTAGTAAGGGCTGCGATGGCGCTGTTGGAGAGGGTGACGGCGTCGGCCATGGCTGCGGTGACTTGACTGATAGCGGTGGCGTCGCAAGTGGAATTCGGGGCCCAGTGAAGGCCGACATTACTGTTATCGCGAGGCAGAAGGGGCGACGCAGTGGTAAGAGATATTATAGTAGAGACGAGCCAGATGATGGAAGGCTTCTAATAGACAGACATGATGCTAATAATTCCGATAGTGTGTAAAGTAGCGGTTTACGGACTGGTGTGATGCGACGAATATCCAGGACAAGTAAATATTAACTAACCTACCAAAAAAGCAGGCTTCTGTCCATTATATCAGCATCATTTATTGACATGAGCTTTGGATCAAAGTAAAGGGCTTGGCATTTATTGATATGCGCGAAACAGGTTAGTGCACAGTGAAACGGTAAGGTCGGCTGGAATAACCCTGGAAAACTACGGTAACGCTTCCTCTACCGTTTGACATGGTGTTCTCAATTACGCGCGACCCCCATCAAGATAATGGCTGTGGAGCCTGGGAGTAGTGAACATAAAATAGCACGAGTCTCGTCGCTTGCCCGTCGTTCTCGAGCCAACAGTCTGGCCCGTGCGCCGGGAAGCAGTGCCCCAGAAACATGGAGTGTATCGTGTCATTTGACTGAATTTGGCCAAGGGGGCGTTACTTACATCCTCACCTGGCATTCCTGACACTTCGAATTATGGATCCCAACGACCTCAGCTGAGCAAGTCTGATCACTCATTGATCGAAATTGTACACAGGGATGTAGCGAGGGACCCACAGCGTCATTGATTTATTATGATTAGACTTTGTCATCGGCCGGATCTATCAACCACGTTCGCTTCAAACCACTCCTCGTAATCTGTCGCATCAGCATCTCTCCACTTCGTTTCTGGTATCCAGAAGTAGGTGATGATCGCCCCAAGAATGTTGCAGCCAAAGAATATCCATAAAACATTCGCCAGACCAATGATTTTGGGTCCACTTAGGTAGTTGAACAGGAGTGTCGAGAGGATGGCGCCCAGTTTCCCTGTGGCAGCGCTCACACCATGAGCAAAACCGCGGACACGTGTAGGAAAGGCCTCGGCCGGAATTATGAAGGTCGTTGAATTTGGGCCAAAGTTAAAGAAGAACTGCAAATGGTAAGGCCTATGACACGGAAAGAAGAGTGTTTGAAGGGGCGTTCAGGATCTTACCTGAGCAAACGCCAAACAAGCAAACTTCCCGCCAGTACCGATATGATTATAGCCACCAGCGATGATGGCAAACATCAAGGCAGTCACTAGAAAACCCTGCATCTGTATCCATCTCCGTCCTAATTTCTCAATAAAGTAGATGGTGACGAAGTATCCGGGTACGTAGCCGGCTACTGCGATTATCAGGTTCCCAATGGCGTTACGCTTCAATGTGTCATACTCATTGTTCCCTTTGGCGTAACCAATCTCGTGCAATATCACAGACTGATTCAGGTTCGTTCCATAAAAGGCTACATCGAGTAGAAACCAACATGACATAGTTGCAAGTAGAGTCCTGAGGTGTCTCCATTCGCTGAAGTAAATAAAGAAGACACGGAGTTTGGCGGTGCGCCCTTGCTCCTCGATTTCTGCACGAACCAAGTCGATTTGCTCTTGAAGCCCGCGTCCATCGGAATAGACCAACTGAATCTCGTTCGAGTCTTTGCGACGGCTCGTTGTTGTGAAGCGGCTGTTGACGGATTCCGGACGTTTCGTTTTGTTGAGCTCCTTCGACTCCAAGAACTTCTTTCCTTCGGGCATCTTGAGACGAGGCCACAGGGTAGCCAATGCAGGGACCAATGCTACTCCAATTTGGAGCCGCCAAACGGCGTCGAGTTGGCCATAATTACTCTCCGTATTGAGGGCCTTTGCAAAGCATGCAAGTAGAATCAGGGTCACTATTGAGCCTGTCAGGTTACCCTAGATTAACGATTGAGTATCAGCCGGAGATTTTCTGCTAGTAATAGGAATTATAATGACAGCGGACATACCCAGCCTTGATTTGAAAATATCCAACCCAGCATCTGCCCCCTTCTCCTCAAGCTGGACCTCTCCGCCACGATAGCGGCAGATATAGGGTAGTCTCCACCTATGCCAATCCCTAACACCACCCGCCAGCAGAATATCCATGCCATCTTCATATGGGCCGTTGGAATCTTATTCGGGAGGCTAATGACCATGATGGTACCAATGATGCCGATGATGAGCTCATTGCCATAAACAAATCGTCGACCAAAGACATCCCCGAGGTAGCCGAATGACAGTTGACCAACGATATTGCCAATGTTCGCAGCCGAATTCACGAGTCCACGAAGTAGAGGCGGATAGTGCGGGACCTCATTCGTCAAACCGCCCCAATATCTAGGTACACAAGATCAATCGACCTCGCACCCCTCAAAGCCGTAATCCTGCATGAAGGCTTGACTCACTCGTATTGCCATATCGGTGTCACCAGGTTGATGATAAATAGATCGTACGAGTCCAAAAAGAATCCGACGCTGCCAGAAATGAGCAACGGTAGACGCCTCTAACATGCTTTTTTGTTTTCCTACCCAGTCACAGAGTACAGCTGGGCGTCACTCTTGGTCATGAACTTGAATCTCCCGCCGCCTGGATGCCTTTGCTTGTACTCCTCCTACGTGGTCGCCGTCAGTCTTATGGCAATTCGCCCGAATCTGAGGGCCTTACGAAGGATATCGGGGCGCCATTCTCATCGGTGCGCGTGTATGCGTCTTCATGCCATAAGACCATGGCGAGAAGGTGACCACAGCATGGGAGTCAAGCAGCCGAGTTGAAGACTTGAGAAAGCGCAGATGAAGAAGAACGTCTGTAGGTAAGAGAACAAGGTTACGGCAAGTTCCCGATTGGAGCGCAAGCTGGTTACGCCATCGTGGATGGATTGACAAAGAAAAAAGGAAGCCGCGAGACCAGCGAGGCCAGAGGATGCTTAGTCGCATCGATTGAAATACAGACCTGCATTAGGGTGTGGGGACTCTCCCGAGTCCCAAGGTTGAGAATTAGGTTGCGTTGTAAGGCGGCGCTTCTTCTGTCTCACCAGTTCGCCATCACCAAGTACTCTCGCTCGACCAGGCACATTGACGATAGTGCAGCTACGGACTCTCCTTCTGTAGGGATACCAGTTCGTGCAGAACCAAGGACGAGGGGCCATCGGGTCGTAGATGCCTCGATGAATTGTTTGATACTACTATGGAATATCAATAATAATACTAACGATAGCATCTGAAGATCTACGGACTGCCGTCGTCTTGGCAGTTGGACCCACGTGCTCGAATGTCGAAATCTCATTGGTGCAATCGCCATGCAACACATGGTGCCGTCCCCGCCATCCCGCCGTACCCGTCCTGCATGCGCATGGAGGCATGGCACGCGTCGAAGTGGATATTACATAATTATGCGACCCGTGGAGGGTCTGAAGTGCAAAGTCGTCCACCTCTGGTGGGACACAGTCGGTGCGGCAAGATCGTTATGTCATTGGGACTTTGTTGATGGACCGAGGCTCTTCGAAAGCCGTGGAACATTCCTAGTATATCAAAGAGAAACAAGAGAATTCGGTAGTATGTCGCATGCCAACTTGGCGCCAAGCCGCTGTAGAATAATCTATGTTTCAGATCGAATGCCAACTGTTACATGCCAACAATGACTTCCCTCCAGAAAAACTTACAACAGTCCATCATCTTATGACAGACTCGAGAATTCGTGACTGCTGATAGGATTGTAAGTATCAGTAGTGTAGGCGCAGATAGTCCGTACACACGTGAGTATCCGCCGGATTCGTGATGGCCTCGAAGCCGCTCCACAAGCCTTTCTTACTTCTTATCAAGACCGACGCCTAGACGTCCGAGTGCAGGGGGTATATCATCTTTCGGAATGTCCACGCATTCCAGTAAAGGCTGCTCTTGTATATCATATCATACTCAGGGCCCTCTCGCAGGGTTTCTCCCGATCGGGATTAGCTCGGCTCAGAATACCGGCTTTTGCGGCCTTTATTAGATATTCCCATTCGGACTTTCGAGCTTTCATCCGTTCATTGTCTACACAATTGCATCCAGTACAGGCTCTGCTGCTACTCAGACGATGATAAAATGATATTTAAGGACTGTAGCATGGCATCAATACCGCCTGAGCGTGACAAGTACACCTGGCACTTCCAGGCATTGAGAGAGTTTCTTTGGCCAACAAAAGCAAGCAGCATTTTAGGATTTCAATTCCAACAATCCCAACCATGTCCCCCAAAGTCGTCCTCATCACCGGCGTCAATTCAGGCGTCGGTCTAGCCACCGCCAAAGTCCTCACCTCAGCATCGACCAACTACCACGTCATCATAGCCGCCCGTTCCCTCTCCAAAGCACAAAACGCCAAAGCAGAGGTCGAAGCAGAGAATTCCAATAGCGCTTCCCGCCTCTCAACTGTGCAACTCGACGTCACCGATGGCGCCTCCATCACTCGCGCCCGCGACTTCGTCGAGAAGGAGTTCGGCTACCTCGACGCACTCGTCAATAATGCCGCCGTTGGGAACACCGATCCTGATGTCTACACGAGGTTCAGAGCGGTCATGGACACGAACGTCATTGGTCCCGCCGTCATTGCCGATGCCTTCCGGCCGCTCCTCCTCAAGTCATCAAACCCGTATTCGATCTTCGTGTCCAGCGGTGCTGGCTCATTCGGACGGGCAGTCGAGCGACTTCAGAACAAGAGGGAGAAGCTACCTGAGCCGCCGAACGGGGGTGCGTACCTCGTGAGCAAGGCGGCATTGAATATGATTGCGTTGCGAGAGCATGGTGAATTTGCTGAGAAGGGGTTGAAAGTGTTTGCGATGTGCCCGGGTTTCGTGGTGTCGAACTTGAGGGGAACGAGGGAGGAATTGAGGAGTGGATGGGGGCAGGCTGGGCCAGCAAGTGTGTCTGGGGGAATCATGTTGAGCATTCTAGATGGTAAGAGAGACGAGGATGTGGGAAAGCTTGTGTGGAAGGATGGGGTGTATGAGTGGTAGAAAGGAAATCAGAAAGTATTGGTGGAATTAAAGATTGTGCAATGTGTCCGGCGAGAGTCATTTCTTTCCGTGTCGATGGGGATGACATCGAATTGCTCCTTGATCGCTTATGCCCTCGAGTGCTGCTCATTTAATGCATCTCAAGTAATGGCCCCAGCGCTCAATGGAAAGCCGGACATATAGAGAACGTCTTCGCTAGCAGATTCTATGCCAACAAAGTAGACCCGAAATCAGTGCAGATGGACAGGATGAACATGGCTTTGGAGGTCATAATTCGCGAGAGTGTCCGTGTTCCATGACCAACAGCACAGATGTCTAGTAGTTAGTAGGAAGTAAGATGAGTCTCGGAATCGAAGTCCGGTAAGGATGGAAGCATTACGCAGGTCACAAGGAGAGCTCGACGCCGAGGTGTGTTCACATTGATGGGTGGAGAGCATCCAAGCGTTATCAGCAGCAGATACCCGAAAGGAAGGCAGCAGGAAGCGGATGGCACACTTTAACGAAATAGGCAATTCACCTACATAGAGACTGATCGAGATTGCTCTGAATCGCTTTGAGCGGGCTGGTCCGCTTCCCACGATTTTACACCGCGAAGCCTCCGGATGCACGCTGCCTCGGTTCTCCGGCAGCCACAAAGGTCCCATTGCCCAACCTCGCCAATCCTTGCGCTGTCGACCGGCCAGGCGCAACCCAAGTAACATTATGGCCGAGAGACTTCATGAAGGCTACGGTCTCATTGTTGTACGCATACTCGAAGCTGACTTGGTTAGGGACAAGCTGATCGTGAAGCCTAACGTGATCTTCATTCAGCACAAACAAAGTCATGATGAAGGATCTTTTCTTACCTGGGCGCCGCGAGGGATTGAACAATCGACAATCCTTGATCGAGCGAATGGAAGAGTATCTGGATTGTTGCCGTGATTATACGACTCCCACCCGCAGATCCTGTGGCAAGGTATAGCGTGCCATTGGATAGAAATTCTGCAATGGTGGGAGAGATGGAGGAGAGTGGTCTTTTGCCCGGGCGAATGAAGTTGGAAGGTGAGGGTATGTACCCAAATGCGTTTGACTGATTAGGTATGGAGAAGTCGTTCATCTCGTCATTCATGATCACTCCAGTCTCCGGCACACAAATCTGCGATCTACTCAACGTCAGAAAAAGTTACAGAGGCAAAATGAATCAGCCTAACTACCCAAAGAGCAAATTGACAGTCGAGGTGATGGTGATCGCCATACCAGAGGCATCTGCCGCCACAATTTGCGAAGTCCCAGGCCTAAAGATGTTGTTATCAATTTGCTGGCAATTTGAATTAGCTGAGAGGCAGGAAGACGCACGTCGGTAGGGACTCAAATCCTTGAGGGTCGTAGGCAGATACATTGAGCGTATGAAAGTCTGATATCCGACTCCTGATATTCGCAGCAGTGGTCTCATTTAGCATCTCCTGCTGATAGACATCCAGACCCTCAACGAACGATGGATCACCAAGATTTGCTCTCTGACCAGGAATTAGCAATGCTTTTCAATCGTCCATAAAGAGGAACGGACCTCTCCATAAGCAAACCTGATGGCTTCATCCAGTCTTTGCGTGGTTAGGTTTATTGCAGATGGTTGACCGAAATCTGAGTAGCCTTCCACAGTCTTCAACACCGACAATGCGACTGTTCCTGATGATGGAGCAGAACACGAGGTTACTTTGTAATCTCTATATGTGATCTGGGCAGGTTTCCGAATGGCCACTGTATAGTTTTTGAGGTCGTCCAATGTCATAGTACCATTCGCTGCTTTCAAAGCCTTGATCGTCGCATTCGCGATTGGTCCATTATAAAAAGAATCAGGCCCGTGCTCTGCAATTGTCTCCAGAGTATCAGCATAGCGTTTCCTTGTAATGGTCTCATTCAACCCCAACAATGTTCCATTGGGCGCAAAGTCAATTGCAAAACTAGGATCTTCGATCAAGAAATTTGGGCCCTTCCCAACTGCGCTCTTCTCTTGGTTGACCAAGTCTTGGGTGACTTTAAACCCATAGCGAGCGACATCAATCGCTGGACGCATCACTTGTGCCCATGGTAGCTTCCCATAGCCCTTGTGTAAGTGCTCCAAGCCCCGAAGCTCCCCGGGAACGCCACTGGACCATGCTCGTTAGCAGCTTTCGATTAGATTTCAACAGTCAATACCCACCTTGCCAGACCGCCGTATAGACTCAAATCTCCATCCTCGTTATACATGTCTTGGAATGCGGCCGCGGGAGCAGTCTCCCTAAAATCGATAAACTCATATGATCCATTGGCTGATCGTACTGCAAAATTCAATTATAAGAACTCCCAGAAATTCAGGACGATGTGATTGCAGTCTCACCGAGCATGAAGCCTCCACCCCCAATTCCGCTATGGTACATGCCTAAGATCAAATTAAGATTTAGGCGAGTTGCATGTGCAATTGTTCCTACCAATGACACCAACGCAGAATAGAGTGCCAACCAGCTTTACGGGTACGAGACATTAGCGGCTTTTTTAAGTGATGCGGCCATTGGATTTGAATACATACGGCGTCAGCTGCATTGCCCCCAGCTTTGATTAGATCGACCCCAATACGGCTACATACGGCGCTTTCTGACGCGACGGCTCCCAATTTGTCATTTTCCTGGTAGTGTCTCACTTCATTCTTTTGTTGGACCGAGGATATTGACAGCACCGAGGACAAATTACCAAGAATGAGGACTGTAAGGACGAAGCGCAATAGCATGGGGAACGCCATGGTTGTGGTGAAATCAAGCTAGAAGGCGAATAAAGATACAACGGTACTCAAGGACATTTATTTTGGTTGCAACAAGATGTGGGGTGGTGCCAAGAACATAGTCGTCCCAATTGGGCAGGTGATCTCCTCGGAGACGGGATATAGCGATGACGAAGGATCGACGACAAGACAAGCGTTTGGGTTCGGCCGAAGGAGTCTTGGAGCATGCTACTTGTGGCATAAGATCTATTCCAAATCTGCCTCACTGCCACATGTGAACACAGATTGCTGAACGTAGTATCACGAAAATGCAGTCCTGCTCACTCGACCGTAGAAGACCAATGCGGGCAGTGTCAATGAAGTAGACCGTCAAACGGGCCTGACTCCTTGAAGTCTGCTGTGTTCTGTTGATGATATTGAACACAATGGTGCCTATCAACACCCAATTGAGTGCAAAAGCAGTAGTTGCTTATACCTCACGGGCATTATCGTTTCCCGGAAGCTAAGGAAGAAAATAGACTGGACAGTCCCCTTACTTGCCCCGATAGACAGAGGGATTGTGAGGTACGTGAGGCACATTGAACGGTATACGGTCCGCGTCCTCTCGGAATCATCACCTCGTGCCAGCCAAACTTGCTGTTTATGCTCTCCTCATCTAAGGATGCCGCCTTCAAATCTGATATCGAATTTAAGCATCGCGGTGCCATCGCGAGGGACTCACGCATCGCCTTTCAAGTCCAATCGTAAACCGAGCGGTTCCCTTCTGTAGATGGCTTGAAAACATGGTTGTGCAATTACAGCCCATGTGCGTTCCGTGAAGGGCAGCCTTTTGTCCCCATGTCCTCGGGAAGCGGTCTGAGATGGGGCATCTCGAAGGTTAGACAGGAGGCTCTCGCAGATCCCCGCCAGGGTTATCCAGCACGAGTCGCTCCGAACAAGCCGCGCGGGTGTTCTGGCCAGAGACTTCCTCGACGTCCCTAGCATGCCGTGTTCTCATGCAATTTCTGAATCTCGGGCTCGTTTCCAAAGGAAAATCTTAGAAATGCGCGATGAAATCTCCATTCCTCGATAGAAGCACAACATTGCGTCCATCTATGCTCTACTCCATGAGTAGCTTCAAGACATAGATGTAAAGAGTCCAGGCCATTATGGACAGAATATTGCTTGGCGGATCTCTATCGTTTCTGAGACTCAAAGCCTTGTACAAGATCTGCTCACGGGAATTGCTATACATCAGCCGAACAGTCTCCATATTCATAATATAGAAAGGTGAGTCGGAAGAGGAATGAACGTCAGGGACGCGATAGGGCACAGGGGTAGGGCACCTCGGCAACTCGGCGACGCCTGGTCTTGGCAGCCCTTAGCCCAGATCACCACATTTTGCAGAACTTAGAAGTTTGAGATGCGCCCACTTTGCACATAAAGCTTTCTTCGACAGACACCATTCGGCTATCCCACGATCTGAATTGCCCCCTCTGGACGCAATGGCCGCCGTATACAAGACACTGTCCAAGACTTCCTCAAGCAAAGAACCATCCAATGGTGCTAAAAAGAACAAGCAACGGGTCTTGATACTCAGCTCACGCGGTGTCACTTACAGGCATCGGCACCTGCTCAATGATCTCTACTCCCTTCTTCCCCATAGCCGAAAGGATGCGAAGCTTGACACCAAGACAAAGCTTTACCAGCTCAACGAGCTTGCAGAGCTCTACAATTGCAACAACGTGTGAGTATGAGGCCAATGCTTGTGGATGAGAATGAAGCAATCTCTCCTGACCACTACGAATGCAGGCTGTTTTTCGAGGCTCGGAAAGGAAAAGATCTCTACATATGGATGAGCAAGGCGCCAAATGGACCTACTGTCAAAATGCACCTTCAAAATTGTATGATATCTTGCCAATATCGTTGCGGCGGGTTACTGATGTGCTGCTTCGTCTAGTGCATACCATGTCCGAGCTTCACTTCCCCGGCAACTGCCTTAAGGGATCACGACCTCTGCTATCCTTCGACTCCACATTTGACTCCGCACCATATCTCCTCGTCATCAAAGAGCTCCTCTCACATACCTTCCGTGTACCTCAAGGGGCGCGCAAAACGAAACCATTCGTGGACCACGTTATGGGCTTTACAGTTGCAGATGGGAAGATTTGGATAAGATGCTTTCAGATCAACGAGACTGCTGTATCGAAAAGTGATAAGGCTGCAGAGGAAGGTGCCAACGGCGAATCAACATCAACCAAGGGTAGCAAAAAGCCTGGTGATACTAAGATCAGCCTGGTTGAAATTGGCCCACGCTTCGTGCTTACGCCTATTGTCATTCTCAGGTCAAGTTTTGGCGGACAAGTCATCTACGAAAACAAGGAATTCGTTAGCCCGAACCAGATCAGGTCTGATCTGAGGATGAGCAAAGCGGGAAGATATAATAGGCGAAGTGAGCAGGGCCTGGAGAGCAGAAATAAGAAGGGTGAGCTAGGTCTGAAGACAGGTATTGGAGGGAAAGAAGTCAATGAGTTAGATGAGAATGTCTTATTCGCTTGAGGGGGGAATGGCTTGCTTTTGGTAAGCTCTATATCCACCAATCTCACAAACATGTGCCCCTATTCGGCTCCTCCACTACTCCGTTTGCGCCATCAATATGCCATGCCTGGTAAGTGGCCCTCTGAAGAATCCCAAGGGAAATCTGACTCATTCAAAGCGAGAGTCTCAACAATGACCTGGATCCTCGACTGGTGAATATTTAAGGTAGCTGTACCAGATCAACGCAGCGCGATCAGTCCGCCTCAGACAGAAATAAGGTTGAGTCAGAAGATCTTGAATCATAGTGGCATGCCCAGAATAGGGTTGGACCTGCCATAGTGATTGGAACACCTTCACTTGTCGGCCTCACCGGCTGAACTGAATCTTGACATGTCAAAGGGCAAAGCGATAATGTCATGATTACAACTACATCAATGGCAAATCCGCAATAGAGAAATGAACTTTGTAAATTTTGAGACATTGATTGCATAGGCCAAGAGTCACAATAACAATTGTCACAAAATCACAACTAGTTACCAACTTCGCTCGAGAACTAAAGCTACGTATCCGCATTCTGCCAGGAATAGCCATACCAATATTCAGCGGCTTGCAGACTTGCTCAGCAGCCTCTCGTTTTCGCGATGCTTTCCCGTCATGTACCTAGCCCTGGTAGAAACAAGCAGCGATGTTGTTTCTGATCTGAATGGTCGGATAACTAGAGGAGAATTCGCCCTGAATTTCAAGTCTGCCGAAATTTCAAGACCAATCGCCGATATTTCGAGGGGACTTAGGCTGTAGCGGAGACTCATAAGATGTTTCTATTCCTGCTGAAGATCGAGTCGTACGTTGGCGCCACATACCATCCATACATTCCTTAATTTCCAGCAAAGAATTCCCAAATCCGTGTTCGTCCACTGTCACCACTTCTCTGACCCTATCCCAACCACGTCCACCCTGAAAGCCGTTCCCCATTGAAAATCCACATCCAAAGATGGCCTTAGAACCAAGTCCCTCGCAAAAATCAGCCTTCCAAATGCTAATGGAACTTCCCATTATCATTGATCTGTCGCGATGGATTACCATTTTTGCAATTCTGGTGACCGTAATCGGAATGGCTCTTATTGTCGGCTACCGTGTTTTGAGGCACCTCGGAAGGATGGGAAATCCTATCGGAGCAACACAAACGTATCAGTCACTACACCTGATTCATAGTACAGAAATAGGCGAGGAGGTATGCGAGGACGCCATCAAGCGAGGAAGGACCTGGGATGGTGTGGATGAGTTCTAGTGAGCGTTTTGACGGTGAGTGGATTAAGTGGTGCTCGCTGTACGATTAATATAAAAGTGACACAGAGTTGAGCATGGCGAGCTTTTCCTAGTACCAAAGATGCCCTCAGCCAAGGCCGCTGTCTTGTACACTTGCATCTGTTGCACTTTGGGAGGAATTTTCTTGAGTCTACCTGCTCTCCGGGGCCCTAGCTGGCAAGATTGGACCATTTGGGCGACTGTCTCAGGTGTCCTTTTGGAGCATGGTCTTCTGATTCCAAGTCATGCCAAGAAAACAAAATACAACTTTGCGGGCTTCTGAAACATCGAATGCTTGTCACTCCGCGGTCTGGTCGACAATGGCATCGAATTCAGCCTCATTCTAGTCGAAGTATCTATACTATTGAGCTCGCTCATACACAGGGAGAATCCTGCAAACGTGGTGTGATTAAAGAGCGATGATTAAATGTTTCTTCGAGGCGTCCGTGGCAAGACTTCCGAGCTGCAAAGCCAGACCTTCATCTAGCAGAATATTGATTCAAGCTGCCATCAGGCATCGGTCACGAAGGTTGCCTGAAATGCCTGCCGAAGCATACCTCTGGGGGAATCTGACTCTCGAAGAAAGTTCATGCGGCGCCAGCGAACTTCATGGAAGACTTGATGACTCTCTTCTGATATAGCGTCAGTTCATCTCAGCATCCAAGTGAATTCAAATACACTCAAGCCATACAGCAAATGATAGGTCTCCTCGTAAATCGATTTGCAAGTCCTCATGATTGTGGCGTCCCCTTTGTGCCAGGCAATTTGGTTGATCCCATCTACCACAGAGTTCGTGCTATACGGTAGTAAATGGCGGTAAACCTCAGCCCTAACTTCCGCTGGGAGACTCAGAATAGAATTCCTGTAGTAGGCCTGCGTCAAGATTTTCTGTAATTGCTGTGCGAATTCCAAGCCAAAGAGCCTGGAGCTCCGGATCTCGACAGATTCTGTGTTCTGGAGGACATGAAAGGGTTCCAGGATGAGACGCATCGAATCCGGAACTTCGTCTGGATAGCAGCGGTATACAATGCATAATTCCTGGATCTTTGGCAATGTACGCATGACATTGCAAAGCTTCTCCACTTGCGTTCTCACGCCCAAAGCAAGGACCTCAGGGCTGCTATAGCTATACCTCATCATCCCCTCGTAGCTATCGACCTCGTTCACTCGTACCATCATCTTACGTATCAGAGGCCGATGATGAGTGGCAAAAATATTGGGAAATCTGAACTTGCGTTTGTGAATCAAGGCTTTCTGTGAGTAGGCACTTTGAGTATTCTCCCACTGGCAGCAAAAGTCGACACCTTCATATGTGACGTGAATGTCAAATGTACAATCACTGTACAACATGCCGATACACTCGCGATGTATCCTTCGACTCGCTGTCCAAATAGGTGCTGTAGCCCGAATAAAGACGTTGCCCGAAGACGTTGAGTACGTGCTAGGCATGACATAGCCGTAAATCTGGGCTCGGAGCTCATAAGGCAAATCGAGAAAGGCGAATGGAGTGTGCGAATGGGGTCTCTCGGTTGACGGAGGAAGCCCAACGACTCTAGATGGCTCTCTGGGTTCCTTCTCGTCATGGTTAGAATGATAGGTCGTCAGCATGTCATGATCGTAGCCATAGACAGATATTGAAGCCATAATGATCCAGACGGCATGTGTGAGAAGTATTGATGGCTTCGGTCCTGACAAGAGGTCCTGTTATCACCTAGCAGCCGAGGACTAAAACTAGTTTGAATCTAATCTAATCTCGCATGGAGCTGTCAGCCAATTATATTCAAGAGCTCGCATTCCAGTCACTAAAGTAATTCTAGCCGCGGCCCCTATCCATCGCGACTCGCGAGCTCTCGAGGGGGCGGCGCTCTACAGAGTGCTTCACCCCTTCTCTCTTCGTGCCTTTCCTTTTCGTTCTGTCGTCACTCTCCACAGCGCCGTGCACGCACAATTGCACCGTCCATTCCCCCTACCAGCCAAACGGCAGCAGTCGCTCATTCACAAAAAGCATGTCGTTCCTTATATATCTGTCCTTCCTCTTCGCGATCGCCGCCCCAGCTACTGCGCAGACCTGGACGACCTGTAACCCCTTGAATCGGACCGACTGCCCCAGCGACACCGCTCTAGGCATTCGCAATGCGACTTTCGACTTTACTAAGAACGCTGCCGCAGACAACGTGTGGAACACCACAGCTGGGACCATCGTGTACGGCAATGACGGCGCCGAGTTCACAATTGCCCACGAGGGCGATTCGCCAACCATTCAATCGAAGTTCTACATCCTCTTTGGAGAGGTCGAGGTTTGGCTGAAAGCCGCACCCGGTCAGGGCGTCGTGAGCAGTACGTGATATGGTTCCTTCCGTCATATTCTCAGACCCCGGCAAGGCTTGATGCTAAGACCAACCGCAGCTGTGGTGCTGCAGTCAGATGACAGGGACGAGATCGACCTCGAATTCGTTGGCACAAACGCTACACACGCGGAGAACAACTACTATGGCAAAGGAAACACTACAGACGAGGCTGCGCGCGCGAAATGGTATCCCACACCTGCCTCGCCAATGGACGATTTCCATAACTACACCACTCGCTGGTCGAACGAGAGCTTGGAATGGTATATTGATGGCAATGTGGTTAGGACTTTGGCGTACGCAGACGCGAATGGAGGGAAGGGCTATCCGCAATCACCAATGAACGTGCGGATTGGTGTTTGGGCAGGCGGAGATAAAAAGAACAATAACTACACGGTGCAATGGGCCGGTGGGGAGATTGACTATGACAAGGTGAGTTTTGGCTTACGTCTGTAAGACGAAAGGATTTCGCTAATAGGGAGTAGGGTCCATACACAATGTATGTACACAGCGTCAGAGTCTCGGACTACTCCACTGGTTCGGAATACACGTACGGCGACCAAACAGGCGACTTCGAGAGCATCAAGATCGCGAGCGGCAACTCCACAATCGCGAAAATCCTCTCCGAACCGCCACCCAAATCACTGCACCAGCGATGGAACGAACTCGCCCCCGGCGCCAAAATCGCAGTATACGCATCGATTGGCGCCTTCATTGCGCTCGTCCTCGGCGCATGGGCGCTATGCTGTATCAAGCACAGAAGAGCAGGGAAGCGAGAAGGAGCATTCGAGAGCGCGGCGTTTGAGAAGGATACGGCTGAGTTGATGGCATACCGTGCGGATTTGGCGCGGAGTCGAAGCAATTACTCTGAGTATGCTGGAGGGAGGGAAAGATACTGACGAGAGGAGATAGTAGAAGGGAGGGGTGGAGTGGGGGCCAGCAGAAATGTAAGAGCCTTCTGTACCATATCAGTGGAGTATGACCTTGCATGGATCTATTGCTCGACATGCACTCGCTGTATAGCGAGGAACGAGGATCATGACATCAATAAATTTTTTTTGCTGCTGGAATCCCAAGTGTCATTTTATCCAGCCACGTTTCTATAGAGAAAAGGAGCAGCTCAACTGGTTCTAGTGCGAAGTTTTTCGTTGCGTTTTCTGGGACGGATGGTATCAGCATCTACCAGGACAGTTTTGCTAATGGATTAGATGAGATTTGGCACACTGACCCTATCCCACACGCGGGGGGGCTGCAGAATTCACGGGTCTACCCAAAGTCCCAGGCACATGTCCTCGAGAAGACCCCCAGCTGAGTGATGTTTCCGGGGGCAGCTTCAAAATAAGATTATGATATCTAGGGTCACTACTCCAAGGTAACTACCACTAGAGTTTGCATTTGCAACCAGTACAACGGCATATGTGTGATATTAATACTGGAGGGATTATGCATAATGGGATTTACGCAGCGCAAACACCCTTCTTCGATCCAACCCCAAAAGACGACCGGAGCAAATCAATATTAATACCACTGTTGGCTAAATCAATAAACACCAAGTCCTCCCTCTAAAGCCCCTTCCTCCTCAGCCCCCCACCGCTCAACCCCGCAAAGAAATTAATCTCATTCGCAAAACTACTCAAACCACTCTCATCACTCGGATTCGTACTCTGCTCCACACCACCACCGCTCCCACTATCAGCCGTATTTTCGGTATCATTACCTCCCAAGTTACTGCCCGAGCTGCTTTGCCGATTGCTGTCCTCACTGCTGATGGCGCTACACTCGAACTCGCTCTCGCACGCGCCAGAGCCGGCACTGTCGTTGTTGTTGACGCTGGAGGAGCTGCTGCTGGGCGGTGGGCCACCTTGCGGTGGAACAGCATCGGGGTTACCTATTCCAGCGTTGCCAACGGCACTGCCGGCATCAGGACCGGCAGTACCGGGACCGGTGCATAGAGAGGTCAGGATTCGGAGTCCATGCGTCGATTGACCAGACGGCCTATTAGGAAGGCGAGTGCGAAAGATTGACGAGATCAAATGAGGAACGCACTCTGACTACCACCATCACTGCCGCCACCGTCATTCCCTGAACCTTGGCTTCCGGCGCCAAAGGTACTTTCATTGTCGACTTGTCGTTGCCCCAGGACTTGTGATCGTTGGACATCATCTACTAAATCTCGTCCATTTTTGGCATGGCTCTTGCTAGGAAGGGTCGCCGCATAGTCTAGGACACCCGATGAGCCAAACGGGGCAATTGGTAGAGATGTAGCCAGTAAGAAAGTTCCCGCCCATATGGCGAATGTTGTTCCGAATTTGACCATGATGAGTCTCAGACGGAATGGTGCATATAAGAAGAGGAAACTCGAGAGTTTTAAGGTGATTGATGCAAAGCTAGGCACCTGTACTGATTTACTGAATGATGGAGTGATTCCGAGACCAGCAGTGCATGGCTAAAAACCATTTCAGGAGAATGGAGAAGAGGCAGATTTATACTCTCAACTAATTCCTTCGATTGTCTCGATCAGCTCCCTGCGTCTATTAGCTTTTCGATCAGCAGTCTCCACACCCACTCCAGATACGAGAGCGGGAGTGTACTCCTGAGAATTCGACCCCTTGTCTGCCGCGATGGTTGTTCAACAAGCCGAACAGGTAATCTTTGTCGTAGCTCCCAATGATCTCTCGCGTCGGCTCCTACACTTTCGCATTCTCGCCAGTCTTCCACTATCAGCATCGTTTCCTCCTTTCTTCGCATTATCGCCTTGCCAATGCTTCCGTCAGCTATGTCTCGCCAAAGCTATGAGTCTAGATGTAGCAGTTTGGTTTAGTCCATGTAGGGGTCTTAATTCTCTCCATCTTGCTGTTGACCTACTGCGCTCCATACCGCTTAAAAAGGCGTATTAGGCAAATGTTTAAGAATAGGGCCGTATGCGGTTTAGGTTTTCCAAAAGGCTACGGACACCGATGTTGAGCGGCTAGAGTCTGTGCACAAAACGACCTGTGGGGGCGACTTGTCTGAAGTTTTCTGAAAGTGCAGCACGTGCACGGCAGAGATCGTCTCAAAAGGCGGTCGATTCATGCTTGAACATGCCAAGAGTTGAATTGAGTCTCGATGAATTTGTCAAGCTGAGAGGTATGAGGTGCTGTCCGGTTGTATAAATTCTTTCAACATCATGTGGCCTTCTAGTCAAGTTACCTAGCGTCGAGCTTCTAGAAAAGATGGCAAGATTACTGTAGTCGTCCAATTGAAGCTCCGCAAACGTTTATGGGTATTGAGTATGAATCAAGGTGTAAAGCTGTGACAGCCCGATCTATTTTGGTGGGCTTACCAAATTCGCACACTTCGATAGCTTTGACGAGGATTATATGTGCCGTCTTCTCAGTCATGCAGGCAGGCAAATCACTCTCTTAGAACATTCACGATGGTCATCTTTCAGGGGAACGAACAGCAAGAGACAGGCCGTTGACGTCTTCCCTAAAGCGTTTCTTAGAGGTATTATTGCAGCTCAGTAACATGTAGTTGAGTTGACGTCAATCTTTTCTAATTATTAGGCCTCTCCCAAGAGTCAAGAAATGTCGAGCTTTGAGAGAGGCCAACGAGGCACAAAGGGCAAAGACCATAGGCATTTCTACTTAAATTGTTCTGCGCATGGCTGATAAATTGTCGTCTGCATGATAACATTGATCAGGAGGAGACCTTACAAAGATTGGGACAGACGTCAATGGTGATGAGGCATTCGTAGTAAGCCATTTATTTCCCATTCGAACTTGTCAAGGCATCACCGACAGCGGTATGAAAGCAACATTCGTGTGCTCGGTGTGAAAGTAGGTGATAGGTCGTTCAAGCTCCTACTGTGATGCCAGTCATTCCACGAAGATGTAGAGGATTCTTACGGCCATATCACCCAGCTTGCTTAAGGTCTTCAAATGGCAATCCGTGGTGATGTGCACGATAATAAATGACGTCGAGAGGACTTGATCGCCTCTGTCAGGCTTCTCCCTCCTATCTTTGGCAATGATAGCTCAATGATCGCAAATGATGCTAGTCAGACGCTTCGATAACCTTGTCACAGACTGAAAAATACGACAGCCAGTCTCATATTTGCAAAAGACCTTCGCAGCGAGCCAATCGCAATAAACTCAGCTACACCACCGAGGTACTGCATTGTCCTTCGGCAGAGAGGTGGAGGGATCAACCATCTATTTCGCCGTGATGGAGAACCATGAAACGTTGCTGCGGCTCCCTCGGTGTAACATACCATTGCATCCGCTTGGGCTGACTGCCTTTGCTGACTGCCTCTGCTCAGCCCTGCAATTTCAGCAGGGCTAAGGCACCCCAATGAAAGCGGGCAAAGCACAATAGTAGCCCATGGCCTTCAAAAACTGAACGAGGCAAGGTACGTGATGGTTGATTTGACCCACTATCTGGGCTTTGGCAGGCTGGCAGTGTATTGCGCAAAAAAAGCCCCTGCACAAATCTATATCGGCTGTGTATCCTTCCTGTTTCCAGCCTTACTCTGTGGTCCGTCTTGCAAAATTCTTCAACTTCCACATCCATTTTGTTCAGTCATCCTGATATTTCTTGACTTCCTCGATATTGCTATCTCTGAGTCACTTGCTCCTCCGACCGGATAGCGATGCGGCTTCCTTTGCTGATTTGCGCCACATTTCAAATCCTCATAGTCTCAGCTACTTCACCCTATGTAGTCGAATGGAATACGACTCATTCATATGGACCCGATGACCCATGGCCTGTTGTTACCATCCAGGTGGGCAAAGATGGAGACGGCGGGGTCCTCTCCTGGATGGACCTACACCCTGGAGGAATATGGGAGTCGATGCTGCCAACAAAAGCCTTCTGCGACAGTTCTGGTAGCCCGAATCCCTGTCTTGCTGAGAATGCTGGTCTGTACAACGTCAACGCCTCTTCGGCCGTGTTGCGGAATTTTTCAGATGAGCCAGCGTGGGTCTGGCAGTGGGGGAGTGAAAGCGCTTTCAGTATGAGCGGACAGGCCAATAATGTCCTCATAATGTCCTCGATCACATGGCGATCCAGACAGTGCAAGGTAGAGTCGACGTTGATAACGCGACCCTCGCTGCTGTGGATAGAAGTCAGATCACCTTGCCCGATGGAACCAATTATTCAATTCAAGTAGGTTCATTGTCCCTAGGGTGCCCTATAGACGGGATTCAGAGGTTTGAAACCGGCGTCCGAGGTGGAACAGTCCCTGGAACTTTGCGTTCGGAGAACATCATTGCTTCCAATTCCTTCGGACTTCATTATGGTTCTGTTTCCCTCGGTCAGGTAGGCTCATTGATATGGGGAGGGTACGATCAAAGCAGGGTACTGGGAAATGTTGGGTCTTTCGACCTTAACAACGATAACAGGATGGTCTCCTCACTACAAGACATACAGATCGGGGTTGAGGAAGGGTCGTCTCCTTTCAGTGCTGGATCATTCAAATGCTTGCTCAAGTTAGATCCGACTTTCAGCGGCGTTCGACCGACGTCTATCAACCCGGTTGTCCCTTATTTGTTTATGTCTCCCGAGACCTGCTCCGCGATTACTGAAAATCTTCCAGTGACCTTTCAGCCTGACATTGGTCTTTATATTTGGAACACGGCGGATCCTCAATACCAGAACATTGTGAAATCGCCAGCGTATCTTGCGTTCATATTTCAGGACACTGGAGTCGGCAATATCACCATCAAGGTCCCTTTTCGGCTTCTAAATCTGACACTGGAAGCGCCTATAGTCTCCAGTCCCCAACAATATTTCCCTTGTCGACCATTCAGTGCTGCTGACGGAAGCTACTTTCTTGGTCGAGCATTCCTGCAGGCTGCCTATGTCGGGATTAATTGGGAGATCAAGAAATGGTTTCTGGGCCAAGCGCCAGGTGAGCATCCTGGCTTGATTTCCTCCCGGCGTAGCTTGCTGACTGAGGAGTTTGAGGTCCTGGTGTTGGAGCGAGTAGTATTCAGGGTTTAAATCCGAACGATAGCACCGTCAGCTCCGGCGATATTACTGAATTCGCCGCGACCTGGGAGAAGTCTTGGACCGTGCTGTCAGCAACGAACAACTCTACAGCAAACCAGGGCAACTCCTCTACGGCCGAGTCTCCAGCTAGGCACCCATCAGGGCTTTCGAGGGGGGCCAAAGTTGGAATAGGTCTCGGGGCTACCGTCGGAAGCCTAGGTATCGCTGGTGCTATCGTCCTAGTCTATTTTACCAACTGGAAGAATAAGGCTTTGCAGAAAAATCGCAACGAGAGGGATGTGCAGACCAAGAACCTGGTGCATGAGAAGGACGCCACGTTGTACCGCGAGGTTGGTCAGGGAGCGTCGCACGAGATCCCAGCAGACAACGGGATCCATGAACTATAGGGGGCAGAAAGCATACACAGCCTTTGACTGATGGTTCAGGTTCGGTGTCTGCTTCCAGTCGCAGCTTGAGGCAATCTTACTAGTAAGGATCACGTCCAGGCATCTTGCAGCATATTTCTTGTCCAGTCTACCGAGTTGAGCCAACTTAGAAAGTCTGGTTCGTCCTCTGGCGCAAGGATTGAGGAAATTGCAAGATCGGGTACGGTTACGTCAGAAATATGGTCATCTTCTATGCGGGGATTTGGAGGTGGAAGCTCGAGGACTTGATCGAGGATACGTTTAATGACTTTCCTCATGCGTACGCAGAGCGTGTAATTACCTAGTCTCTTACTTAGTATTGATTTTTTCATGTGTACAACTTCCTACCTTCACTTGGACGGACCCACTCCAAACAGCCGATGAACACGCTCAAATTTTGGATGACCTCGGAGCGGGGTAACATCAGTCGCGAGTCGTGAGGAAATTTGGATTGCTTTAACAGCTCTACGCTCAATATCGCAGCTGAAGGGATGCCGCTATACGTAATCTTGACCATTGCTGTTAGTGGAATATCATGAAGCTTACAGGGGTCACTCACGGCCCATGAAAAGCAAATGGTATGCTCGGTGAGCTTGTCCCTGTTAGCACATAGAACTAGTATGCAATCAAGCATCTTAATAGCAGTGTCCACGAGATCTTGCCGCGTCTTAAATGTTCCACAATCTGGCAATCGGTCAAGCAAAAAGTTATTAAGTAGATATTCCTGATAGAATGCGAGGACAAGGCTGAGTCGATAAGCAGAGTGGAAATCTGTGCCACCCGGAATGTATTTGATCTGAGGGGGCATTTGATTATAGGTCTCTTCGGACCGACGCTTCAGCTCACTAACTAAGGGTTAGCCACTCCCAACTCAACTAGATCGGATACTCACTCGCGACGAGCTTCCGTGGTATATGCCTCGACTGGTGGACCTAAAGACAATTCTAGAATCTCGTCTCTAATCAATGCCATCATCATCCACGAGCGAGTGATTGTATTGGGATAGCATTCGCCGTCAGGACTCCAACCGTCAGCGTTCAGCCTGTTTTTGATCTTTTGGAGCTCCTCTCCCCCAGCCATCATCTGTGCGTCGCTAAGATCCAAGGGCATATAACATGTGACATATCGGCGACTCAAAGTGGGGGGCCTTCCCATGAAAGTAGCGAGCTGCTTGTCACCAATAAATATATAACAGAAGAGACGTCTACGAAACTCGGACTCCGTGAAAGAGGGCGAGGACGTCGGGATTGGAGAGTATGCCAATTCAGCCTCCCTATGTAGACCAAGGGCAGTGACAGCACTTTCGCGGTCAGCTTTGTAAAATCCTCGTATTTGTTCCATACCTGGCTAAACCTCCGTATCTTCTCCATATTTGTTGACCTAGTAAGTTTTAGTAAACGCGTAGACCGTAACATTTCGGTATTTGCCATCGAACTTACTGACGTCTCCCTCGTAGAAGCTTTGCAGGGAGTAGGCATTGAACATAAGAGACACAACGAAATCGTTCACAGCATCAACGTGGTTGCAAAGCGCCAGACAGGCTTCCGCGCATTCTCTCATCTCACCCGAAAACTGCCGTTTGTTATACGCTTTCTTATCATTGGAGGACGTGAATAAAGGATCCCAATCCAGAATTGTCATGAAAGCAAGTCCAAACAGAGCGAAGAGGTTTCCTAAGATCTCCCACCGAAGATTTTTCCCTGAGTACGACTCTAGCCATCCCCTTGTGTTTGAGGAAGGTCCGAGAGGCGTCATCGCCGTTCTACATAGCTCTTTAGACATGGCCGAGAGCCCTTTACCATTCGTTTTACCAGACGGAGACAAGTGCTCTTCGTATGTTGACCAAATTGATTTGTGCACATGCTGAATGACCGGCTCTGGAATCAAAACGTCGCATACGTCAAAATAACGTTCGAGGAGCCGATCGCAGAGTAGCCTGTCTGGAAACCTTTTCAAGACTCGCACTCCTTGATCAACATGCCCTTGTGCCTCCAGGTCGCAAGGTTCAGAAGACGAAGGCTTGGCGATGTCATACTCTTGAAAGATGGATTCTGCAGTGCGGTGGGCGAAGTCTTCGGTTGTACCGTCCAGCTCATTCTCGCGAAACATCGCAGAGATTGAAGTCGGACCAAGATAGCCAGCGGGTTGTTTGCCGTCAACTTTGGCCGCGTCAGATGTTGGGAGATGGGCGTGAAGATTGGGACCAATCCATTCAGAGGGTTCTGATCCGATTGATGAGAGTGCTCGGATTGGCCTTTCTTGCTGGGTCATTGGTGCGGGATGATATTCGCATCGATGTTGTATCTTCCTTTGGATACATCGCCCACATGTCGGCAGAGCATGATCACATTTGATCTTGGACTTACGACAAGGCTCGCATGATTGTGGTTTGCCATTCCGGCGAATGAGACTCTGCCTACCTTCTGTCATGGCTGAAATAGAGAAGTATGCTGCTCTTGCGCATGATGAAGACCATAGAACTAGGTAATCATGTTCTCCCGTCGGTGACGCACCCTTGACAATTGCACTAGTCGAACTAGTCTCTTGACCATTTACGCGGGTAACGTCGATATTCGATTGAACTGCTTCTTCGATTGAAACAATAAGCATTCTCTTAATCCAGGGCAGGCTCACCAAGCTGAGGTTGAATGACGCCAGCCCCAAGTCTGACGCTTGGGCTGTCCGCCACACGAGAGGAGCAGGCCCCGCGTGAAGTGCAATACGACAGCGAGGATACCGGCGGGTCGTACACCCTTGAGATGGCTTCGTCGCCGGAATCATCGAGCTCAGACAATGACGATACCGTGGAAGAAGGCCAATCGCCATTCCTACACCATTCGAATTCATCCTTTCTCATGGCCAACGCATTTGCCCCTCCATACTACAATCGGCCACCCACGCCTCTACCAGCCTCTCCGTCTTTGACGTCCCTACTTCGACCGCCTTTCTCTACGACGACTTCGCGTCCTACTACTCCTGATAGCTCGGACAATGACACGCCTAATGATACCGAAGCAGCCGTGGCTAAATCGGCGCGTGTTGCTACCACCGTACCAAGGGCTAGCCCGAAGGTTCCCACCTATGAGTACTACGGCTTCGTGCTCTATCTACTCTCTTCCCTTGTCTTCCGTGAGTCCATCAAATTTCTCGAACACTCTTAGATACTGACCCTTTCAGTGATGTATCTGCTTTGGTCCTACCTGCCCTCGCCCTTTCTCCACCAACTCGGGATCCATTACTACCCCAATCGCTGGTGGTCTCTTGCTATACCGTCATTCCTAGTCATGACCATTGTCTACATCTACGTCGTTCTGGCTTCGTACAACACCGGCTACCTCACACTGCCGATGAGTAGCATCGAGAATATCGTAGACGAAGCAGCCCATGTCGCAGTCCTCGACAGCAAGGGCCGTGTCCAGAGAAAAGGAGGAAATCTACATGTGACTGCCACTGGGATTGAAGATGCCAAAGACGTGGATTGGAGGACGCTTTGGAACGAGGGCACGGATGCCGTGATGGACGTGCCAATTGGAGGAGTATGTGAGATACTGTACGGCTGAGGACGGGCTGGACGCTGGATAACTAACAACCAATCTCATGGGCCAGCCAAGTGCCCTAGGACGTTTCATGAGTTCGACTGGTCTGCTTGATAGTAGATGTTCGTCTCAAGGTCTGATCTCCAAGCAGACGGCGTCTTACTACTTTCCACCCATATTTAGGTGGTAAAGGGTTTTTCAGTCTCCTACGAACCCAGACCACCAATCTCTCGTTGGCCTAAAATCCGCAATATAATCTGTGGCTAGCCATCAATAGCTCGGTATCCACCGGTCAGGGCATCCTCCCCTCAACCCAACCGGTGTCTTGGCAAACCCCACGGACTTACATCCTCGAGCTTATCGGTCCGATGACTGTCATCCTCGCTCTCTGTGAGATCCAGTCCAATTTTATCAGAACCGGGGATTGCCAAGTGAACTCCACCATGGTTTACCAGATACTAGTAGTACATCAGCCCATGAGCGAAGGTCTTTGCAAATGTTTCTCGATATTCTTTATAGGATTCATGCTTGAAAACAACATTTTATCACATGTGTGCTTACCAAGCTAGGGTCTATAGATCTATGGTCGCAAATATGCTGGGTACAAGCCAAAGTCAGAGCTCTGTGGAGAAAGGTCGATATGTAGTTCGAACTTGAAGACCAGGCCGAAATGGATCATTTGAGCCGGAGAAGCGCAAATGTATTCCCCGCTTGCCGCAGTCCTACGCGAAGAAAGTCGACGTGGTAATGCAAGCCTCTTGCCTGCACCATGTCTTTATACAGAGGCCATTCTTCGAATCCAGGTCTTTTACTGGTTGTAGCAGCAACATTTGAAGCGTTTCATTGCTAATTGCTCAAGTCTAAGGTGGCATGGTCAGTGAGGGTACTACGTCTTCAATCGCAACAGGAGGTCTCAGGTTGGATTTAAGAAAGATGTGGCTCTAAATTGCCCAGGCAGGTGAGCGATTTTTCTGCCAGGCCTACCAAGACAGTTTTCGTCTCTTCAGTAACAGCTTTGAAGTGGGAGCCCCCTCTTGAAATTCTTCCCACACCTCATTTTCTTCTCTCACTTCGGCGAGATCTGAAGATCAAAGCCGGCCATGGGCAGTTTCCAGCAATCCGTCTCCTGGGAATTGGACGCTGTCTTGGCGGCATCGGGTAGGGGCTGCATTTCTCAGGACCTTCGATCGAGCTGGGTGGGCACAGAGTTTCTGTCCGTGCAGGCAGGACGGCCCTAGTCATGGTAGGCAGGCTTTGCGAGGCTCACTACGATACTTCCGTCTGGGGTTATTTATACCTAATCTCCAGTTATGTTGCCTCAAAGTTGCACGACTGTTCTCCATGCTCTCTGGTTGAAGATGCCTGTGCGGTGGTCTTCTTTCAATCCCAACTTCATCGATTTCATTTCCGTGCCTTAGCCGGCTACTCACAGGCGCGCTGGGCTACCTACATACTTATGTAATCCTATCCTCTGATTCCCAAAGTACTTTACCCAGGGCCACAAGCGGGAGATCAACGCAGTGGTGCATGATGCGGGGCAGAGGGCGGCATCATGCATGGAGATTTGCACTCAAGTCCCGACCCTGACCGATCTCTCCGGCCTTCTACATCATTCTCATCCTCGTTCTTCTAGCATCGCAACTACGATCTACCGTCCTACATCTTGTGATCCTACTGAACAAAATCCCTACAAAGACACTCAGCTTACCCGAAAACATGACCTCCGCCGCCCCGCCAACCCTTAGAGAGAAACAAGCCCCCATCAAAGACCGCTACAGATCCGATCCTTCCTCCGCCCTACTTACCCTCAAGTCGACCGGGACCCTCTGTTCAACTTCAGTCGCCTGCTCCCTTTCATCCGGCCCGGCCATATCCGCCGCCAAGCAAAAGATCGCGGGCCTGCACCCAGCCGCTGGCGGTGATGATCCAGCCATCAGTGGAGAATTATGCAGTGGGGATATGCTGTTGGAAGCCCTGGTGGCGTGTGCAGGGGTGACTTTGAAGGCCGTTGCGACGGCAATGGAGATTGAGGTGAGGAACGGGGAGGTGAGGGCCGAGGGGAAGCTAGACTTGAGAGGGACAATGGGGGTTGATGTGAGTTGGTCCTATCACTAGGCATGAACTATGAAAATAATGCTAGGCCGTGGAGGAATACCGAGTGATCGGACGTATAGAACTGACACCTATTGTAGAAAACAGCGCCTGTGGGCTTTGTAGAGATCGGGTTGGAATTTGCCCTGGACACAGATGCAGACCAAGCAAAGATTGATAAGCTGATACAATTGACGGAAAGGTATTGTGTGGTACTACAGACAATCTGCCAGAAGCCTAAGATCAGCGTCACGTCGTCGAAGTTGGCTCCGGGAGAAAACAAGACTGATGGGTAGCGACTAACTACGATAGACAGTGGCGGCTTTCTGATCCAATGAGCTCGCCCAGCAATATCTATAAGTACCATTTTTGAAGCACTCGGCCTTTATGGCCGAGCGAACAGCGGAATCTCTAGGCGGGGAAAGTCGCCGAACGAGCCTTTCGACAATATGATCGGATTGGAACTTTCCACACGCCACGTGAACATGGGTGATCTCAGCTATTGATGACTTTGCGTGGAATCGCAAACGTTATGAGACCACAGACGTCCACCGGCACACTGTCATCAAGATCTCAGGAGTTTTACTGATTTTCATATATGCCGCTACGTCTCTAGTAAATAAATGATGAAAGGATGAATTCAATACTCTTAATCGGACACCTTCAAAAGAAGACGTTGTCGACCTATTATACCTTTTCTCCCAATGTCATCCTACCCAGGAAGTACATAGTAAATGAAGCGCCAGTGTTGGAGGCGGGCAAACAAGATACATGATCAGAAGCGGCTAAGGCAATAAAATTCCCTATGCCCCAATAATTGATCCATGCGATGGACTTCGCCACTCATAGGATGTCACGCCTCAGTCAAAGCTTCATAAGCATTAGCGACAGAATCGAGACCAGACCTCACTTACTCGCGAGAGTCATGAAATTGAGACAAGGTATCTCCGAATAGTAACACAGGGAGTTGTGGCGCATTAATAAAGAGATTCGCTTACTGGGAAAAAAGCCACTGACAGCGCCGTAACATGATTTTGTGTCTTGTTTCATGGGACTGCTAAATGTGCTTCTACAGTCTGTACAAACTACTCCAGGCTTTCAAGCATTAGTACTATCCAAAAATATAATACTCGACCAAAGTCACAATGAAATTCGCTGCTCTCCTTCCAAAAAAGACCTTCTGCCACCTCTTCCTACACATTTCTGTCTCATTGAAGAGATTGCAGTCTGTCAGTGAAGATGAGGCTGGTGGCAACAACCAATCGGAGTTGGCGAGTTCGAGGCATTAATCATGATACGCAAGTCTGTGCCTTTGCATAGAGCTTTTCACAATTGCAATATGTCAGTCATCGTTTCGAGCGGATAGTATGCTGCATGTATGGCCGATAGACTCTTGTGAGCACATCAAGGTTATGTTCGGCCCAGATTAAGGAGAGGAAAGTAGCTTCTGTTTGCATATCAAGATGTAGTAATAGTGTCACGTAGCTTGCGTCAAAATTGACTTGGATAAGATTAGTCCAAGTAGGGATAGCTCGCCATTCTTTCAGCATATGTCTCAGTGAAGAATGTCCAAATCAAGGCCTATGGACTCACATCTTACTTGTTGAGTGCCGGTACGTTTGCCGTACAAGCGTTGATATGTACGGCTCTCTTGCTACATGCTCTTAAATAATTGAGCTCCTATCATTCGAATGGCTCAAAGCTACTCCACATATCCCACTAACGACGCCATGCATGCCAGCCGGTGAGCGTTGAGCCGCTTTGGCTCCAGGCATTCACAGGCAAAACTCATCAGAAGGAAGCGGGGTCAGTATCGAGGCAGATATATTCTAGAAATAAGCTGGCGAAGCTGCCGCGTGGGGACAGGCATTTGACGTCATCCTCACGAGTGCTTGGACGTTACCAGGTCGGTGGTCCAGTAAATGGTGCCGACTTGGGGCGGCCGTCTGCGTTGTTCGTGCAGTGTTCCTACATGCAGTCAGGGATGTGGGGGTTGCTGCCGAGAGTTGATGGGAAGTTTGAACGACATGAACGACAAGGAAAGAGAAGCGTCGCCCCGGCAGCGTCCCGCACATTCAATATTCAATTGCCGAGAATCCTTCTCGCTGTCCGACTTTCCTTACATACCCCAACTTCTCCCCAACGCCAATACACAAAGTCAAGGTAGCAGGATGCATGGGCAGTAGTGATAGCACGATAAGCGGAATGGACCCTCCCGTCTGTCGGTATCGCCTACTGCTCGAGAGTCTCAATTCTCTCACGGCAGGAACGATCATATCATGGCAGTTGTTGCCGTTGCCAAGTGCCGGAGGCCAAATGGCATTCCTTGGTGGACAAAGCAACAAGGCAATTGCATGTTTTGCATATCGCATTGCCGAGAAAGTCGCTGCCCTCATCCGGTACCAATGAGCCATCTCAGATCTGAGGGCAGCTCGCAAATCTGATGGCAACTTGGCCTGTTCGTATGTGCCGGACTTCTCGCGGCATCCTTCGAGCCATTTGACTAGACCATTGCCGTGCTTACCCCCTTCCTCGAGTTCACGACTGCCGCGGTGATTTACATACCTTCTTCGCAGCCATCATTTGCCTCACAACACTACACTCTGACTTACAGACCCAATCTTGCACTGGAAGAAATTGGCAAAGGGAAATTCGACTTTCGTCAAATCCAGATGAGAAACTCCATTATCTATCATCGCCTGTACCTCGAAATTGCTATATTTCTCTCGTCGTTATGTTAGAATCAATCATGAATCTCGTTTTGCGGAATTGGCCGATCGTCATTTTCCTTGTCATTGCTGCGTACTTAGCCAGGAATTACTTCAATCATGGCCTGCAAAAGTATCCAGGGCCCTTTCTGGCCTCATTCACTGGCTGGTGGCGCTTCTTCGATGTCTTGGGTCGAAGACCGGACATCACACACAACAAACTGCACCAGAAATATGGCAGTATCGTACGGCTTGCACCGAATATGCTGTCAATCTCCGACTATCGGGCATTGAAATCGATATACGGTTTAAACAAAGGGTTCATCAAGGTGAGCGACCAGGACAGGACCATTGGAATATGTCATCGCTGATTGCAAGAAAGTCCGACTTCTACGCCATCCAGGCGGCCTTGTCCAATGGTGCGCCTCTGCCCTCCCTCTTCTCCACCACCGACGAGAAATATCACGCCGACCTCCGCAAATCCGTCAACAGTGCTTTCTCCATGACCGCTCTCGTTCAATACGAGCCCTCTGTAAGCGAAGCTACTGCAAAATTCTTAGACCAGACGGAAGCGTTGTTCGTGTCGAAGAACGCCATCTGTGACTTTGCGGAGTGGTTGCAGTTCCTTGCTTTCGATGTTATAGGACAGATCACTTACAGCAAACGGCATGGCTTCGTAGACCGAGGCGAGGATGTCGATGGAATGGTAGGGTATTTGGGGCGACTTTTTAGTTACATTGGTCCTGTAAGTCTTGAATTCTACTTCACGAATCTAGACCATTGTCATCGGTGCTAATCATTTTATTTATCATGTCAGATTGGCATGATGCCAATCCTCGACCGATTCCTACTGAAGAATCCCCTCCTCTGCTTTCTTGACAAACATGGAATCATGTCCTTCACCTTTCCCGTCGTCACCTTCGCTAAAGCCCGTATGGCCGAACGCCTCGAGGAATTGAGAGCGATCAAAGCTAAAGGCGAGAATCCAGCCACCATCACGGATAGCGGTCGCGGTGATCTTCTTTCCATGTTCCTCAAAGCCAAAGAGGACCGTCCTGACTTCTTCCACGATCGCCGAGTACTCACTATGGCCGTCAGCATGGCCTTTGCCGGCTCCGAAACCACTGCAATCTCCCTGGCCGCAGTGTTCTATTACCTGCTCAAGAACCGTGGCTGCTACGATCGATTGATGAGCGAGCTCGATGAAGCAATCGACAACGGTACAATTGAAAATCGCAGTGACGGCCTTGTCTCATGGGCTGAATCTCAGCGTCTTCCTTACCTGGACGCCGTCGTAAAAGAAGCTTTCCGGCTACACCCCGCACCTGGTCTTCCCCTCGAGCGTATCGTCCCGAAAGGCGGCGTTGAGATCTGTGGCGAGATGATCCCTGGCGGCACGATTGTAGGCTGCAATCCATGGGTGATCCATCGGCAACCCGAAGTTTTTGGCAAAGATGTCGAAGCCTTCCGGCCTGAAAGATGGCTTGACGTGGACAAGGAGACCAGGAAGA
>JAABUI010000380.1_pt1 | contig 36781 bp, 40 predicted proteins | sample 5559111 | NCBI WGS metagenome assembly JAABUI01 (sample SAMN10711870, study PRJNA513365) | rock metagenome | isolation source: Antarctica rocks | place: Antarctica: Victoria Land, Buttleship Promontory | reverse complement strand
CCGCCAGGCCCGAGCCGGTGGTGGCGACCGCGTAGAACTCGGCCTCCAGGTATTCCAAGTTCAACGCGAAGTTCAGGATCGCGGCGTCACTGGGACCCTGGGAGCCCTGGGCGAACGCCTCAGGCGCACCGAGTACCGACGCGGCCCCGACACCCAAGGTGCCGATTCCGGCTGCCCGCAGGAACCGTCGCCGGTCCAACTGGTTCTCGGCACTCCGATTGATCGCGTTGGCGATGAATTTCTTCTCGAACATCGTAGATCCCCTTCGGTGGTGATGCGGTGGCAGCCACGCCCTAGTCGACTCGGGTTGAGTCACACGTGTCACTACCGTCACAGCCACCTCAGCCGTGACTCTGGACACTTTGGTCCCACAACGTTGCGGTGTCAATGGTTTTCCGGCCATTGGGCGCATTTCGTGACACGTTCTCTCTGATTCTGAAATGATCATCTTCTCGAGCAGTGTCCCAGCTTGCTCCGCACCGACGTCCTCCCGCGGGATCGGTGCGCATCCCGACTGGCTCGCGGCAAACCGTTACAACACCCGGGATGTGCCGTCCTTGGCCCGCGTGGCGCATGTGTCCGACGCTCACTTCATTCGAACGTTTCGCGCGACGTTCGGGGAGACGCCGCACCGGTACTTGCAGCGGCGGCGGGTGGAGCGCGCGATGTCCCTGCTGTGCGAGAGCGAACGCAGCGTGACCGAGGTCTGCTACGACGTCGGCTTGGGCACGTTCAGCCGGACTTTCGGTGACATCGCGGGTATCCGGCCGACGGCGTACCGGTTGCGAGCCGACGTCCACGCGGTGCCGTCCTGCTTCACCCGGGCGTGGACCAAACCGAGCAGTTTTGGATAAGCGCCGCGGGCACCCAGCGCTTTAGCGTTGTGCGCATGGTGATCAACGCAATCACCCTCAGCCAGATGTACGTCCTCGACCAGGGCGAAGCGCTCGACTTCTACGTCGGCAAGCTCGGCATGGAAGTGAAGAACGACATCGATTTCGGGTTCATGCGCTGGCTCACCTGGGCGTGCCCGGCGGCGCGTCCCGGGTCGGGGTCGCCACCGGATCGTCCTCGGCGTGGATCGTCGTGAGCTTCAGCCTCGCCCTGGTCCTCGCCTTCACCTGGCTCACGTTCATGTCAGTCCAGTTCATGACGAAGTTCACCGGCTGATCACCTGCTAGGTCAGCACCCGTGCGCGGCTGTTGGAACACTGTGGCGTCGTTGCGCCTTGGACCAGGTATGACTTCCATTGCAATCATCGGAGCAGGAGCAGGTCTCGGGGCGGCGGTGGCGCGACGCTTCGGCGCAGAGGGCTTCACGGTCGGGCTGATCTCGCGGCACCAAGGGCGCCTGGACGCGCTGGTGGAAGAGCTGGCCAAGGACGGCGTGCAGGCCAAGGGCCTCACCGCGGACGTCCGTGACCCGTCTTCGATCGCCACGGCCCTGGAGCAGGTCACCGAAACCCTCGGCCCGATCGAGGTACTGCAGTACAGCCCGCTGCCGCAGAAAGACTTCATGCGTCCGGTGCTGGAGACCACGCCCGCCGACCTGGTGGGCCCCGTCGAGTTCTCCATCTACGGACCGGTCGCGGCGGTGCACCAGGTGGTGCCGGGTATGCGGTTTCTCGGCGAGAACCGGGGCACCATTCTGTTCGTCAACGGCGGCTCAGCCGTCACGCCGGGACGCAACGTCACGGGAACGTCCGTTGCGTTCGCCGGGCAGGCCGCCTACGCGCAGCTGCTCAACGAAGTCCTGGGCGAGGAGGGCATCCAGGTCTCCCAGCTGATCATCGGCGGCCGCATCGTCGACGGTGATCCCGAGAAGGGACCTGATGTGCTGGCCGGGCATCTGTGGGACCTGCACACCAAGCGCGACCGCTTCCGCCTGCAGATCAGCGCCGACTGACCCTGCGGTGTCCCGACCTCGACTACCCGAGGAGATAGCACGTGAGCACGACCAGGCTGCCAATCGGCCGAGCAGCCGCAAGCCCGTAAGGCGTGTCGGACGGTGCTCGTCGCTGCGCCCAGGTGCCCACCACCGTCTCAGCCACCTCGTGGGCACGATGGCGCAAAGCCTGGCCCAGGGCGCGCCGAGTAGGAAGGTCGACCGCCTTGTCGGCCTGACCCGGCCCTTGCGACATCGCGCCCCTCCTCCCCATCCGCTGGTGGAAAGGGTAATCCCGGCCGGCTTGATTCAGGTGCGAATTCCGCGATGAGCCGGGACCGCTTGGGTTTTGCTTTCCGTCCGGTGGCCTCCGCTGCGTCGGGGTAGGTTCCGCTGGGGCCTCAGCGGGCCCGATCCCGACCGTGAGAGGTGTGTATGTCGACCGATGCCATCGTGTTCCTGAAAGACGATCACAAAGAGATCAAGAAGCTGTTCAAAGATTTCCGCGCGGCAGGACCCAATGCCACGGCGACCAAGGGCAAGGTCGTCACCAAGATCATCGCGGCGCTGACGAGGCATACCTATATCGAGAACGAAGGCATGTATCCGCAGATCCGCGAGCTCGCACCTGATCTCGAGGACGACATCCTCGAGTCGTACGAGGAGCACCACGTGGCCGACTTGCTGGTCCTGGAACTCGTTGCCATGAGCGCCGGGGACGAGCGCTTCGACGCAAAGACCACCGTGCTGATCGAAAACGTCGAGCACCACATCACCGAGGAGGAAGACGAGTGGTTCCCGAAGGTTCGTGAGCAGTTGAGCCGTAAGCAGCTCCAGGAGATCGGCGAGCACCTGGTCGAGCTGAAGAAGAAGGCGCCGACCACTCCTGCGCAGCCCTCCGCCCCCAAGAAGACGATCGACGCCATCGTGAAATAGCTGGTCCGTGGCGAGCACGAACCCTGTCACCTCACCGTGCGGCAGTGCGCGGAAAGGATGAGACTGGAGTTCATGAAATTTCTCGAGGTCGATGGTTTGGGCCTGGTCAGCAGGGTGGGGCTGGGCACCTGGCAGTTTGGGTCGCGCGAGTGGGGTTACGGCGAGGGCTACGCGTCCGGGGCGGCGGGCGACATCGTGCGCCGGGCCCGAGAGCTGGGCGTCACCCTGTTCGACACCGCCGAGGTCTACGGCTTCGGTAAGAGCGAGAAAATACTCGGCGAGGCGCTGGGGGCCGACCGGGACCAGGTGGTGGTGGCCAGCAAGGTCTTTCCGGTGGCGCCATTCCCGCCAGTGGTCCGCGCCCGGGGCGAATCCAGCGCCCGGCGGCTGCAGCTGCGTCGTATCCCGCTTTACCAGGTACACCAACCGAACCCGCTGGTGCCCGACTCGGTGATCATGCCGGGCATGCGGGACCTGCCCGAGCGGGGACGCATCGGGGCAGTCGGGGTCTCCAACTACTCGCTGAGCCGCTGGCGCCAGGCGGACACGGCGCTGGGCCGTCCGGTGATCAGCAACCAGGTGCAGTTCAACCTTGCCCAATCCGCGCCGTTGGCGGACATGGTGCCCTTCGCCGAGCGGGAGAACCGGATGGTGATGGCTTACAGCCCGTTGGCGCAGGGTCTGCTCGGCGGCAAGTACAGCGTGGATAATCGCCCCGGTGGAGTGCGGGCGATGAACCCGCTCTTCGGCAGCGAAAACCTGCGCCGGGTGGAACCGTTGCTATCGGTGTTGCGAGGTCGCCACCGCACACAATGCCAAGCCCGCGCAGGTGGCGCTGGCTTGGTTGCTGGCCCTGCCGCAGGTGGTGGTTATTGCCGGCGCGTCCAGTGTCGAGCAACTGGAGTTCAATGTGGCGGCGGCCGACCTGATTCTCGACGCCGGTGCACACGACGCGCTGACGGCCGCCGCGCGGGCATTCACGCCCGTGTCGGCGGCGCGCAGCCTGCTGGGCGGGGTTCGCGAGAAGCTCGGCGTTTGATGCCCGCTTGATGGCTGCTTGACCGCGCTGGGTCGCGCCCTGGGCCTGTGCAGCCATCAGGTTGACCGTTGACATGATGTAGCCTTACATCATGTTGCGCACTCAGATCTCGCTCACCAGAGAGGAACGGAGTGCTCTCGATGCGGCGGCCGCCCGCACGGGCAGATCTGTCTCTGCCCTGATCCGCGACGCCGTTGACGCCATCTACGTCGCGGAGCGCTCCAGTGATGATGACGTGGCCACCATGCGTCGGGCATTCGGCTCTTGGCGCGATCGGGAACTGGACAGTGCTAGCTGGATAGACCGACTGCGTTCCGGATCGCGTCTGCAGCAGAGCGACTGATGAGCGCACTCGTCGATACGTCCGTGCTGATCGACTACTTGCGAGGCCATCGGGACGCCGCTGAGATTCTCGAGCAGGAACGCGCAGCCGCACCGTTGCACGCCAGCGAGATGACGCGGCTGGAGCTCCTTGCCGGCATGCGGCCGACGGAGGAGGAGGGAACTCGGTCACTGCTATCGGTGCTGATCTGGCATCCGGTCGACGATGACGTGGCCGAGGAAGCCGGCGCCCTGGGCCGTCGGTGGCTCCCCAGTCATCGCAACATCGACGGCGCTGACCTCGCCATTGCCGCCACCGCCATCCGGACCGGCTCACGATTGCTGACGCGCAATGTGCGGCATTTCCCCATGTTTAAGGACCTGTCCGCGCCGTACTGAAGAGCGAGGCCACGCGGTGTTCACCGCCCGAGGGCGATGCCGCACTTCGTGGGCGTTGCGCTCCGTTCGCCGCCACTGACACCGAGGGATCTTTGGTCTCGTCACGTCCATAACCGTGTGCTGTGTCACGATGACGTTGTCGAGAGAAGGGACACCTGCAGGTGAATCAGACTGGTCCGCCGCCGTTGGCGCTGCTCGCCGCTGAGGGCAGCCGCGCCGCCGCAGAGCTCGGCCTCTACCTGGCTGCCCGACCCGTGTTGGCCCACGCACCGCGCGGTGACGGCCACCCCGTTCTGGTGCTGCCGGGACTCGGCGCAGGCGACTTGTCCACCCGGGTGCTGCGCCGGTACTTACGCACCCGTGGGTATTACGTGCACGGCTGGCGGCTGGGGCGCAATGTCGGTCCTACACAGCAGATCTCGGACGGTCTGACGGCACTGCTCGACCGCCTTACCGAGCAGCACGGGCAAGCGGTCAGCGTCGTCGGCTGGAGCCTGGGCGGCATCTACGCCCGATTGCTGGCTCAGCAGAACCCCACGCAGGTCCGGCAGGTGATCACCCTGGGCAGCCCGTTCCAGCTGACCGCAGCGACGCCGACTCGGGCGAAGTGGCTGTTCAACCCCTACTCCCACCTGCATGTCACCCAGCCGGTGTCCACCGATGCGACGTACAGCCAGCCGCTGTCGGTGCCGGCAACCTCGGTCTACTCCCGGACCGATGGTGTCGTCTCCTGGCGCAGCTGCCTCGACGTGGACGGCCCGCGCAGCGAGAACGTCGAGGTCATCGGCAGCCACTGCGGCCTCGGACACCACCCGGCCGTGCTATGGGTGGTGGCGGACAGATTGGCGCAACCCGAGGGTGCCTGGGGGCGGTTCACCGCGTGCGCAATGGCCGCCCCCCTCTTCGCATCCCGAGACGGCGCGCACCCGAACGGCGACGTGGCCGCGTGAACCCAGCTGGAGGCTGACAAGTGGATTTCAACCTGGGGACGATGCTGGTCGAGTCGGCTCGCCGCACCCCGGACAAGGCTGCGGTGATCCTTGATGACGTCCAGATCACCTACACCCAGCTCGACGCACTGTCCGATCGGGTGGCGGCCAATCTGAGCGCGGCCGGCGTAGCACCGGGCGACGCGGTGGGCCTTCAACTGCCGAACATTCCGCAGTTCGTCATCGCCTACTTCGGCATTCTGAAGGCCGGGGGCGTGGTCGTGCCGATGAACGTGCTGCTGAAGGCCCCGGAGATCGCGTTCCAGGTGGAGAACTCCGGGGCGCGGACTTTGATCACCTTCGGTGGCTTCGCCGCCGAGGCCGCCAAGGGGGCGGAGTCCGGCGGGGTCTCAGCGCTATACGTCGTCAGCCTGCCCGGAGATGCAAGCGCCGGAGTAGGCACCCCGTTCGAGGCGCTGCTCGCCGGTGACCAGCCGGGGCCGCAGCTGGCGGTGCGCAGTCCCACCGACCCGGCGGTAATCATCTACACGTCCGGGACCACCGGCACGCCTAAGGGCGCGGAGCTCTCGCACTTCACCCTGTACATGAACGCGGACGTGCCCGGTCGATTGTTCGACTTCAAGGCCGAGGACGTGGTGCTCGTCGCGCTGCCCCTGTTCCACGTGTTCGGGTTGTCCAGCATCCTCAACATCTCGATTTTGCTCGGCGGCACGATGACGCTGGTCCCCCGCTTCGACCCCTCCGGGGTGCTCAACATCATCCAACGGGATCGGGTCACCGTGTTCGAAGGTGTGCCCACGATGTACTTCTGGCTGCTCGGCGCGCCGGGGCTCGCGGACTACGACCTGTCCTCGCTGCGCATCGCGATCTCCGGCGGTGCGCCGATTCCGGCGGAGGTCATCGACACCTTCGAGCGGACCTTCGGCGTCACCATCCTGGAGGGCTACGGCTTGTCCGAGACGGCGTCCACCACGTCGTTCAACATCAGCGCCGCAGAGCGCAAGATCTACAGCGTGGGCAAGCCGATCTGGGGCGTCAACGTGCAGATCTGGGACGACCAGCAGCAGTCGTTGCCCGCAGGCAAGGACAACGTCGGCGAGATCGTCGTCCGCGGCGCGAATGTCATGAACGGCTACCACAACAACCCGGACGCGACCGCACAAGCGTTCGCCGGAGGGTGGTTTCACACCGGCGACCTGGGCTACCTCGACGAGGACGGCTTCTTGTTCATCGTGGACCGGATGAAGGAGCTGATCATTCGTGGTGGGTACAACGTCTACCCGCGGGAGGTCGAGGAAGCCGTCTACGCCCACCCGGCCGTCGCCGAGGCCGCGGTGATCGGTGTCCCGGACGCGAAGATGGGCGAGGAGGTGCACGCGGTCATCGCCGTGAAGCAGGGCGAGTCGGTGACCGAGGGCGAGCTGGTCGCCTTCGTCAAGGAGCGCGTGGCCGCCTACAAGTATCCGCGCACGGTGGAGTTCCGGGACAGCCTCCCCAAGAACGCCACCGGCAAGATCCTGAAGCGGGAGCTCCGTCCGAACTAATCGAGCCCGAGCGGAGTACTTGCGATGCATCAACTGACCGGTCTGGACGGCGCGTTCCTGGCCATGGAGACCTCGGCGGTGTTCGGTCATGTGGGCAGCGTGTGCATCGTCGACCCCAGCACCTCGGCCGTCCCCCTGAACCTTGCGCAGCTGACCGAGATGGTCGGTTCCCGGCTGCCGCTGGTCCCGCCGTTTCGACGGCGGCTTGCGGAGGTGCCCTTCGGCCTGGACCAGCCCTACTGGATCGAAGACCCCGACTTTGACCTCGAGTACCACGTCGCGAGATCGCCCTGCCTGCTCCCGGGACCGACGCAATGCTCGCCGAGCAGGCCGCCCGGCTGCACGCCCGGCCGCTGGACCGGGCTCGTCCGCTGTGGGAGATGTACCTGATCTCCGGGCTCTCCGGGGGCCGAATGGCTGTCTACACCAAGGTGCACCACGCGGCGATCGACGGCGTATCCGGCGCGGACATCATGGGCACCCTGCTGGACACGACGCCCGAGCCGCGGGAGATCGAGGCGCCACCGAAACGGGTCGTCGACCGGATGCCGTCGTCAATCGAGTTGCTCACCCGCAGTGCGCTGTCGTTGACCTTTCAGCCGGTCCGGGCCGCTCGGGTGTCGCTGGAGCTGCTGAGGGCCGCCCCGGCGTTGGTCCGCAGCCCCGGCCGACCGCACTTGCCGCTGATCGACGATCTGCTCGACAGAGGCCGCAGCCGCACTGCCACCCTGGAGCGTCCGCACCTGCGCGCCCCGCGCACGCCGTTCAACCGGCCCATCACGCCGCACCGACGTTTCGCCTTCTTCGACGTTCCGTTGGCTGACGTGAAGGCGATCAAGAACGCGGCCGGGGTGACCGTGAACGACGTGGTGATGGCATTGTGCGCGGGGGCATTGCGGCGCTGGCTTCTTGAGCGCGACGCGCTGCCCGAAGCTCCGCTGGTCGCAGGTATTCCGGTGTCGGTGCGCACCGAGGCGGAGAAGGGCGCCGGTGGCAACCGGGTGTCGGCGATGCTCGCGGCCTTGCCGACCAATCAGGAGGACCCGCTACTGCGTTTGCAGGCCGTCACCGAGGCGACAAAGGTGGCCAAGGAGCAGCACGGCGCCCTCCCGGCGGACCTGCTCTCCGACGTCACCGCGTTCGCCATGCCCGCCCTGGCCGGTCAGGCCGCGCGGCTGAGCGCCCGGTTGCGCCTGGTGGAGCGGATCAGCCCGTTCAACCTCATCGTCTCCAACGTCCCCGGACCGAACATCCCGCTCTACTACGCGGGCGCCCAGATGCTCTCCTACTATCCGTTGTCCGCCATCGCGGACGGGCAGGGGCTCAACATCACGGTGATCAGCTACCGCGACCAGATGAACTTCGGGCTGATCGCCTGCCGCGAGCTCGTCCCCGACCTGGACGTCATGGGCGGCTACCTGCAGGACGAGGTCCGTGTGCTGCTCAAAAGCCTGAACGCCTGAACAGCCGCCGCTTGGGGCCGAGGAGGTTCAGCGGACGCCGTCCCAGATTTCCCGCAGCTCGCGGGCCGGATCCGCGACAACGCCGCTGGACACGTCGAAGTGCATCACCTGACGGTCCGCACCGTAGGCCTGCCAACCGGGATCGCCGGACGTCACGAACGCCACCCACGCACGGTGCATCACATCGGCCAGTTCCTGCGGTGGCTGAGCGCCGGTGAGCGGCTGTCCCTCTGACTCCCCGAGATTGTCGAAGACGAACGCGATCTCCAGAGCATGTGTGGCGCCGAGCCGTCCGCCCAGTTGCGGCGAGCGCCAACCGAACTCATAGACGAAGGTGTCCGCGCCGTGCGTCAGACGGGCTTCGGCCACCCGGATCGCCGGTATCCAGAACGACCGGTCCCGAACAATGGCCGCGAACAACTCGCCCGGTGAGGCCTGCGGTAGCACGGCGCCGTAAGCGGCAACGGTGGCGTCGATGTCGAGCCCGAACGCGGTGAGACCCATTCGCAGCACGTCCGAGCTGATCACGTCGACGAGCCCGTTGGGCACCACAAACAGCGTCATTTCGTCGGAGTTGGTGCCGATCAGCACGTCGACATCCGCGCATGCGCCCGCGGCGAGCCGATCGAGCGGGCGCGCGGTGAGGACGGTGCCGTCGACGCAGGGCTCGAAGGCCATCGAGTCGGTGGCGATCTCGCCCCACAGCAGCGGGCTCGGTTCCATGGCGATCCGGGCCGACAGCGCCGTCTGGGCCGCGACGAGAGCCTCCGCGGAGACGGAGGCGAATCCGTCACGGGTCGCTGCGATGCCGAGTTGCTCGGCCAGCGCAGCGGTGACCTTGCGGGCCGTTTCGACGGACATGACGTGCTGAGCCGCGCCGCTCTGCGCGATGGCCCGGCGGAACAACCTAGCGGCCGCAGGCATGGACAGCAGACACCCCACGCTCATCGCGCCCGCCGATTCGCCGGCGATCGTGACCGCGTCCGGATCACCACCGAATGCGGCGATGTTGTCGCGCACCCAGGTGAGCGCTGCGACCTGATCGAACAGGCCGCGGTTGGCGGGCGCGCCGTCGAGCAGCAGAAAACCCTCCGCGCCCAGTCGGTAGTTGATCGTCACGCAGACGACGCCGTCCCTGGCGAACGCCGATCCGCCATACACATCCACCGCGCCGGAGCCGTTGACGAAGGCACCGCCGTGGATCCACACCAGCACCGGCAGGCGCCCACTGACATCAGGGGTCCAGACGTTGAGGTTCAGGTATTCAGCGCCGGGGATGATCGGCTCCTGCAGGAGCTTGTCGATCGGCTGCGGGTAGGGCGCCTTGGGGGCAGTCGACCCGTAGCGCACAGCGTCTCGCACTCCGTCCCACGACGGTGCGGGCGCCGGTGCTGCAAAGCGATTCACGCCCTGCGGCGCGGCCGCATAGGGCACACCCTTGAAGGACACGATCCCGTCGCTGCTTGCTCCCCGCAGCGTGCCTTGCGCAATCGAGACGACTGGTTCCACTATCCGCTCCCATTCACAGCTTGTTCGAAGCCTTCCTCGACGGCGTCAGGTGATGGTGATGCCGCCGTCAACCGCGATGGTCTGCCCGGTGACGTAGCCGGAAGCGTCGGAGGCCAGCCAGATCACGCTGGCCGCCAATTCTTCGGGATCACCGATCCGGCCGAGCACCAGCCGTGGTGCCATGCTGTCGAGGTAGGCATCCGGGTACTGGTCGGTCATCTCGGATTTGAAGAAGCCCGGCGCGATGGCGTTGACCCGGATGCCCTTGCGGGTGCCCCATTGCTGGGCAAGGTCCCGGGTCAGCCCGATCAGTCCTGCCTTGCTCGCGCTGTACGCGGCTTGCGGCAGCCCCGCCGTGGTCAGTCCGATGATGCTGGAGATGTTGACGATGGTGCTGCCCGGCTGCATCACCCGACCGCACGCCTGTGCCGCCCAGTACGCGCCGTTGAGGTTGACGTCGATCACCTGGCGAAACTGCTCCGGCGTTTCCCGGGTAGCGGGGTAGGCGGTGCCGACCCCGGCGTTGTTGACGAGGACATCTACCCGCCCGAACTGCTCCATGGCGGCGTCGACCATGTGCTGCGCGTGCGCAGGGTCGGCAATGTCCGTCGCCACGGACAACGCCTGGCGTCCGGCCTGGCGGACGAGCTCCGCTGTCTCCGCAAGTTTGTCGGTGCGCCGCGCGGCGAGCACGACATCCGCCCCTGCTTCGGCGAACGCCTTGGCGAAGGCCACGCCGAGCCCGGATGATGCACCGGTCACGATGGCTACCTTGTCGGTCAACGCAAACCGGTCGAGAATTCCCATGGTCACAGTCTCCTCGCAGTCATCGAGCTGAGGCGGCCACCCCACCGGTGACCGCCCCTGTACTTACCCCTGCTCGGTTACTTGTGTGCGGGCGGGGTGTGGTCGGCGGCAGACGGGCCCTGGTAGGCGCCGTCCGTGACCTGCGCCGCCGAGTGCCCGATCACGGCCGGGTGGCCTGGGGACCACCCTCGTCCAGCTGGTGGAGTCCGTCGCCGATGACGACGTGGTGATCAGGCCGCAGCACGACGCGGCGCGCGGGGTCCGGCGGAGATCCTGGGTATCTTCGACCACGACGGACAACGCACCCATCTCCGGCAACTGCCGTGACGTCAACCAATACCCCGGCTACTGGCTTACGGGCACCAGGTCGGGCGTCGCCGGCTCCGGCGACAGACGCGGGCGGGTGGAGTCGGCGTCTGGATCGTGGATGGTCAGGGCGATGGCGGCCGCAGCGAGGGCGAGGCCGGCGGCGACGAGGAACGCAACGTGGTACGCGTGCAAGTCCGGTGTACTCGGGCTCACCGGGTGGTGGGTCATGCCGACGGCGGTGAGGACTGACGTGAGCACAGCGACACCAGCGGCCCCGCCGAGCTGGCGCAGGGCGTTGAACATGGTGGACGCCCGCCCGGTGTCGGCTGCGGAGATACGGGCGAATGCAGCGGCTTGGGTGGGAACGAAGTTGTGCGCGATGGCGACGCCCAGGACGAACATCAGGCCCCGCATCGGCCACAGCTGATCGCGCGTGCTGATCAGCGCCATCGCCGCCATCGTGGCAGCTACTACCAGCAGGCCGACGACGATGAGGCGCCGTGGGCCGACTCGTGGATAGAGAACCCGGCTCGCGAGCTGGGCGCCGACCATGACGCCCAGCGCTTCCGGGAAGGTCGACAGTCCACTGTCCAACGCGCTGAGCCCGAGTCCGTTCTGGAAGAACAGGGCAACGAGATACAGCAGGCCGAGGAAGGCTGCCGTCGAGACAAACAGCCCGGCGCTGGCCGAGCGGAACAGGCGGTCGCCGAACAGGCGGAGGTTGAGCAGCGGTTGGGTGGTGCGCAGCTGGGTGATGATCAGCACAGCGACCAACGTGGTGCCGACGGCGATCGAGGCGAGTACCGGTCCGTTGCTCCAGCCTTGTTGGGGGCCCTCGCTCACTCCGTACATCAGCCCGGCGAAGCCGACGCCGGACAGCAGAAAACCGGGAAGGTCGAACCGCCCCGCCGAGGGCAACTCGTCGTCGCGCAGGAACACGAAGCCGAAGGCAAGGGCCAGTGCGCCGATCGGCAGATTCACGTAGAAGACCCAGCGCCAGGACAGGTTGTCGACGAGGAGGCCGCCGAGCACCGGGCCGATTGCCGGGGCAAGGGCAGTGGGCACAACCAGGATGCTGGAGGCGCGGACACGTTCGGCGGGCGGGAAGGCACGGAACAGCATCGCCATGCCGACCGGCGTCAGCATCCCACCGCCGACGCCTTGCACCACCCGGAAGGCGACGAGCTCAGCGAACGTCTGCGCGAGCCCGCACAGCGCGGACGCGAGGGTGAAGATCACGATGGCAATGAGCAGGATGCGCTTGCCGCCGAATCGGTCGCCGAGCCAGCCACTGGCGGGGATCACCACGGCCAGGCTGACGAGGTAGCCGATCGCGACCGCAGCTACCCCGCTGGCGCCGACGTGCAGGTCGCGCCCGAGTTGCGGAAGGGCGACGTTCACGATCGTGACGTCCATGATCGAGATGAACATTGCCAGCACGAACACGACGCTGACGGCGACCTTGGGCTCGGCGAGCCGGTTTCTCATCTGTTGGCTCCGTGGTTGTCACTCCGGCGGCGGCGGCGGGTACCGCAGGTCAGGTTGTCTGCTCGGCGGGTGTCTCGCCGGCGGTTGACTCGGTGTCCTCGGCGAGGATCAGGTACAGCGCCCGCTTGGCCTGGCCGAGGATCTGTTGTGCCGCGGCAATCTGCGCCTCGTTTCCGCTCTGTCCCACCGCACGGGCAGCGTCTCGAACCTGCTCGACGCCTCCTCGCAAGTTGTGGTCCCCACCGGCCTGCTCGGTGATCGCCGTGAACGGATCGATCATGGTGTCTGCATTTGTCGCGAGATACTCGCGCCCCGCCTCGCTGAGGGTAACCAACTTCCGGCCGGAGCTCGGGGTAATGGCCACCAGCCCTTCGTCCTCAAGCAGCGCGATCGCCGGATAGATCGCACCGGGACTCGGGCGCCAGGCCCCGTTCGTCCGTGCGGTGATGGCCTGCATCAGCTGGTAGCCGTGCATCGGCCCCTCGGCGAGCAACAGCAGGCTGGCGGCACGGACGTCACCGCGCTGGGCACGGCCCCTGCCCCGCCCTTCGCCTCGTTGGGGGCCACCGCCAAATCGGCGCCTTCCGCGGGCCGCTCCGGGTCCTTCGGGGTGGTGCTGGCGCCGACGATCGTCTTCGAGGCCGTGTCGTCCTGCGTGATCGTGATGGGTACGGGACTCGGCCCGTTCGTTGTGGTCGTGCATCGTTTGTCGTACTCCTATCGTTCAGATGGACCTTTTGTCTAACACAGCAACGATATATCGCGACTGCCCCGAGCGCAACAAGGTGATCAGGAAAGGGCGAAACGCATGGCTGAAGGCCGGCCTCAGCTCCGGTGCCGGTGATCGAGGAGTCGACGCGCCTTCCCGACGGATCGCTCGATCGACTCCGGCTCAAGTACTTCCACGAGCACGCTCACCCCGATCCGGTTCTTGATCTGCTCCGTCAGCGTCGCGCCGGCTCGGACGCGCAGCTCCGCCGCGAGGTCGGGTCGGGCCTCCACCCGTACAGTCAGCTGATCCAACCGGTCCGGGCGGTCCAGCACGCACTGGAACTGGGCGGACAGTCCGTCGACACCGAGGATCAGCTCCTCGATCTGCGTCGGAAACAAGTTCACGCCACGCAAGATGATCATGTCGTCGGTGCGTCCGGTGACCTTCTGCATGCGCCGCATCGACCGGGCGGTGCCCGGCAGCAACCGGGTCAGGTCCCGGGTGCGGTAGCGCACCACGGGCATGGCCTCGTTGGTCAGCGACGTGAACACCAGCTCGCCCTCCTCACCGTCGGGCAACACCTCCCCGCTGATCGGGTCGACGATCTCGGGGTAGAAGTGGTCCTCCCAGATGTGTAAGCCGTCTTTGGTGTCGACGCACTCCTGCGCCACGCCGGGGCCCATGACCTCAGAGAGCCCGTAGATGTCGACCGCGTCCATGTCAAGAAGTGCTTCGAGCTCGATGCGCATCTGCTCGGTCCACGGCTCGGCGCCGAAGATACCGGTGCGCAGCGACGTAGCGCGTGGATCGATACCGGCCCGCTGCATGGCGTCCACGATGGTGAGCATGTAGGACGGGGTGACCATGATGGCGTCGGGCTCGAAGTCGGCGATCAGCTGGATCTGCCGCTCGGTCATCCCGCCGGACATCGGGATCACGGTGCAACCCAGCCGCTCGGCCCCGTAGTGCGCACCGAGACCTCCGGTGAACAACCCGTAGCCGTAGGCAACGTGCACCCGGTCGGTGGAACGCACCCCGCCGGCCCGCAACGAACGGGCCATCAGGTTCGCCCAGGTGTCGATGTCGCTCGCCGTGTAACCCACCACCGTGGGCCGGCCGGTGGTCCCGGAGGAGGCGTGGATGCGCGACACCTGCTCTCGGGGCACAGCGAACATGCCGAACGGGTAGTTATCCCGCAAATCGACCTTCGCCGTGAACGGGAACAACTTGAGGTCGCTCAGCTCCTTCAGATCCGCGGGGTGAACCCCTCTGGCGGCGAAAGCCATCCGGTAGTGCGCCACATTGTCATACGCGTGCTGCAACGACCACCGCAACCGGGCCAGCTGCAGTGCGGCGATCTCGTCCCGCGAAGCCAGCTCGATGGCCTCGGGGCTATCCATCAGGGCGGTCATGACTCTCCGGTCATGCGTCGTAGTCGACGGTGACGGTGTCGCTCGTGGGGTACGACTGGCAGGTCAGTACGAAGCCCGCTTCGACCTCCCCCTTCTCCAGGGCATAGTTGCGGCGCATGTCCACCGCACCGGCGGTGACCTTGGCCCGGCAGGTGCCGCACACTCCGCCCTTGCAGGCGAACGGCAGGTCGTCGCGCGACTCCTGCGCCGAGTCCAGCACCGGCTTCGTGCGGGAGAGCTCCAGCGTGCTGGATCGACCGTCGAGGATGACGGTGACCTCGCTGGTCGGCCCGGTCGCCGCGGACTCGGTGTGGTGCACCGGCTCCGGCGGTACGTCCTCCACGTAGAACAGCTCCTGGTGCACCCGATCCTCGGCGACGCCCAGCTCGCCCAGCACCCGCTGCGCCTCGGTCACCATCCCGAACGGTCCGCACAGCCAGAAGTGGTCCACCTGGTCGATGGGCACCAAGGTCTGCAACAACACCCGCACCCGGTCCCCGTCGAGCCGGCCGGTGAACAAGTCCACGCCGCGCGGCTCGCGGGAGAGCACGTGCACCAGCTCCAGCCGGGAGCCGTAGGTGTCCTTCAGGTCCGCCAGCTCCTCGGCGAACATCACCGAGTTCGTCCGGCGGTTGCCGTAGAACACCGTGACGTGTGCGTCCGGGTTGGCCAGCACCGACGCGGCGATGGAGAGCACCGGGGTGATGCCCGAGCCGGCGGCGAGGAACACATGCCGCCCGCCCGTGCGCGGATCCGCGGTGAACGTGCCGGAAGGCGTCTGCACGTCCACTTCGTCGCCCACCCGGATGTCGCGGACGAGCCAGGTGGAGAACTCACCCCCGGGGACCTCGCGGACCCCGACCCGGGGTTGGGCTCCGGCCGGGGCGCAGATGGAGTACGAGCGGCGCTGATCGTGGCCGTCGACGGCCTTGCGCAGGGTCAGCGACTGCCCGGGGCGGAAGTCGAAGTCGTCCTTCAGCGCGGCCGGAATTTCGAAGGACACAGCCGCCGCGTCGTCGCACAGGCGCTCCACGTGCGCCACCCGCAGCGTGTGAAACTGCTTGTTCCGCAGGGCTTTCGAAGAGACCGACGGCGTAGGTGCCGCCTCGGCGGTGGTCATCGGTCAGATCTCCTTCACGTGGTCGAAGGGCTCGCGGCAGTCCAGGCAGCGGTGCAGCGACTTGCACGAAGTGGCCCCGAACTCGGAGGTCAGCTCGGTGTTGGTGGAGCCGCACTGCGGGCAGTGCAGCAGCCGGCGCGGCGGGTTGAGCGTGAGCGCGACGGGCCCAGCCGGGCGTGCGGTCACGTGGGCGGGGGCGGAGATCCCGTGCTCGGTCAGCTTGCGGCGGCCCTCGGGGGTGATCCAGTCCGAGCTCCAGGCCGGCTCCAGCACGGTGCGAACGTCAACGTGCTCGACGCCACCTGCAGCCAGACGCCGGCGGAGGTCGTCGCGCATGGTCGACATGGCCGGGCAACCGGAGTACGTCGGGGTGATCGTGACGACGACGATGCCGTCCCGGTCGACGCAGACGTCACGCAGCACGCCGAGATCGGCGAGCGTCAGCATCGGCATCTCCGGGTCGGTCACCGTCGCGGCGATCTCTCGAGCCCAGTCGACTGTAGACATTAACGCGGTCGTCATTACTTCACCACCGTCCCGTCGGGTGGGCGCGTGCGACGCTCTGCATCTCCGCGAGCAGGTGACCCATGGCCTCGGTGTGCACGCCATCACGACCGGCGCGCCCGGCCACCGAGGTGGCCGTCGGACCCGCCGGGTCGGGCAGCTCCGCGGCGTGAAAGACCTGGGTGAGCACGGCGTCGAACTCCGCGCGCAGCGTGGCCGGGTCGACTCCGGCGCTCGCGGCGGCCACGCGCCGCTCCACGGGATGCACCTCGAACAGCTCGGCCACGAACGGCCACACCCGGGCGATGCCGGCCTCGACCCGCCGCCGCGACTCCGCGGTGCCCCCGGCGAGGGTGACCAGCCAGCGGGCGGCGTAGTCCCGGTGGTAGGTGACTTCCTTGACGCCTTTGGCCGCGACCGCGGCGAGCACCGAGTCCCGCGACTCCCGTAGCTGCTGCAGCAGCGCCAGGCGGTAGGTGGCGAACACCAGCAACCGCACGGCGGAGCGGGCGAAATCACCGTTGTCCAGCTCCACCAGGCGCACGTTCCGAAAGGCCGGCTCGTCCCGAAAGAACGCGAGCGCGTCCTCCGGGGGAACCGGAGAACCCTCGGGCAGCGCGGGCACCACGGTGGGGTCGGCGGCGGCCGCCCGGGCCAGCAGCAGCCGCGCCTGCCCGAGCAGGTCGAGACCAATGTTGGCCAGCGCCACCTCCTCCTCCAGCTCCGGCGCTCGCGTGCTCCACTGCGCCAGGCGCTGGGCGGTGATCAGCGCGTCGTCACCGAGCATCAGGCAGTAGGCCGCGAGGTCGGCGCCATCGATGCCCTCGGCCAGCGTGGTGTCCACCCCGGCCAGCGGGTCGTCGAAGCTGGTGCCAAACGCCCACTGGTCGTGGGTGTCGGCCTCGACCAACCCGTCGTACGCCGAATCGTGTGCTGTCATCACGCGTCTCCTCCGAATGGCGCCCTACATGTGCGGGACGTTGTCCGGGATCTCGTAGAAGGTGGGGTGTCGGTAGACCTTGTCGCCGCTCGGCGCGAAGTACGGGTCTTTCTCCGCCGGGCTCGACGCCACTATGGCGTTGGAGGGAATCACCCAGATGCTCACGCCCTCGTTGCGGCGGGTGTAGACGTCGCGTGCGTGGCGCAGGGCCATCTCGTCGTCGGCGGCGTGCAGCGAACCGACGTGCACGTGGTTCAGGCCGCGCTTGCCGCGGACGAACACCTCATACAGCGGCCAGTCCGCCCGCACCGACGCCGGTTCTGCCTGGTTTGGAACGCCCTCGGTGGGGACGGCGCCGTGCCCACCCTCGGCGGCAAACTCCTGGGGGTTCATGCTGTTGCTGCTTTCCGCGCGAATGCCATGGCGGCCTCGCGCACCCAGGCACCCTCGTCGTGCGCCGCTTTGCGGTTGGCGACCCGCTCGGAGTTGCACGGGCCGTTTCCGTTGACCACGTTGGTGAACTCGGCCCAGTCGGGCTCGCCGAAGTCGTAGGAGCCGCGCTCGGCGTTCCAGACGAGGCTCGGGTCGGGGAAGGTGACCCCCAGGACGTTGGCCTGCGGCACCGACATGTCCACGTAGCGCTGGCGAAGCTCGTCGTTGGTGTGCCGCTTGATGCCCCAGGCCATCGACTGCTCGGTGTTCGGCGAGTCTGCGTCGGGCGGTCCGAACATCATCAGCGAGGGCCACCACCAACGGTCGACCGACTCCTGCACCATCGCCCGCTGGGCGTCGGTGCCGGCCATCATCGTCATCAGCAGCTCAAAGCCCTGCCGCTGGTGAAAGGACTCCTCCTTGCACACCCGGATCATGGCGCGCGCGTACGGACCAAAAGAGCTGCGGCACAATGGCACTTGGTTGCAAATGGCGGCGCCGTCCACCAGCCAGCCGATCACGCCGACGTCGGCGTAGGTCAGCGTGGGGTAGTTGAAGATGGAGGAGTACTTCTGCTTGCCCTCGACCAGCTTCTGGGTGAGGTCGGCCCGGTCGGCGCCGAGGGTCTCCGCGGCCGAGTACAGGTACAGGCCATGACCAGCCTCGTCCTGCACCTTGGCCATCAGGATCGCCTTGCGGCGCAGCGACGGGGCGCGGGTGAGCCAGTTGCCCTCCGGCTGCATCCCGATGATCTCCGAGTGTGCATGCTGGGCAATCTGCCGGATCAGCGACTTGCGGTAGCCCTCGGGCATCCAGTCCCGCGGCTCCACCCGTTGTTGGGCGGCAATGATCGCGTCGAACTCCTGCGCGAGCACCGCGCTGTCTGCCGCTGGGGCGGCCGCGTCGCCGTTCGCGAGGGTCGCGTCGGATCCAGCCATCAGGGGCGCCTCTCTGCTATTACCAACCGAATGATCGGTAATAACAGTGTGCATCATCGCGAGGGAGCGCACAAGTAGTTGACCGAGCGGATCGCGACCGCTAGCTGAACGGTCCCGTCATCGGTCGTAAACCTCGCGTCGGTGCCCAAGTGTCACGACTGCGACGACGAGAACGTCATCGGCAACCGTGTAGATGATGCGGTAGTCGCTCACGTCCAGCCGAGATCGATCTTGACCTGTTCCCAGGGAATGTTCGGGCCTTCCTCGTCCATCGCCGCGTCGAAGGCTGCAACGTCTTCGACGTCTTCCAATGCCGCCACAGGCCTCTTGTACTGCTCGGGGCTGACGAGCACGACTGCCGGACGCCCATAGCGCTCCAGGAAGACAGCCTCGGTTCGGGCCAACTCAACCGCGTCGGGCAAATTCTCTCGCGCAGCACTGATGTTCATCGTCGCCATGACAACCACTGTCCAACTCGCCCTACGTCTCGTACGACTATCCCGCCGTGGGGTTCAGCCGCCCGGTAGCACTCGCGCCGAGGCAGAACGGAACTCCAGTCCTTCGTCGTTGCTGGGCCCGCGGTACAGCCCAGAATCCTTGCCGTAGTGCTGCTGCAGCCGCCACGGCGCCCGATCGCCCTGCAGCGGCCCGCGATGTTACGTTCGGCCAGTCCCCCAGCATCAGGAGCTCCCGTGACCACATTCATCGCCCCCTTCAGTACTTCCGACGTCGATGATGGCGCGGCGATCGCCGAATTGCATCGACTGCACGCCGCGCAGCGGGCGGCCTTCCTGGCTGATCCGTACCCGAGCGCGGACGAGCGCACGGGCCACCTGATGGCCTTGGCGGGCATGGTGCTGGGCCACCGCGACGAGATCCGCGCCGCCATGAGCGCCGACTTCGCGGTACACCCCGGATTGTTCACCGACCTCGTCGAGGTGCTGGGCGTCGCGGGCCGTGCGGCCTACGCCGCCGAGCAGCTCGAGGCGTGGATGGCCGAGGACGAACGTCCGGCCGATGCGGCGTTGTTCGGCACCGCGCGCGCGGGCATCCGCTTCCAACCCAAAGGCGTCGTCGGCAACATCGTGCCGTGGAACTTCCCGTTCGACCTATCGGTCGGCCCGCTGGTGGAGATGCTCGCCGCGGGCAATCGGGTGATCATCAAGCCCTCCGACTACACCCCCGCCTGCGCGGAGCTGCTCCAGCGGATGATCGCCGAGACCTTCGGGGAGGACCGGGTCGCGGTGTCGGTCGGTGGGCTGACGCTGGCGCGAGAGTTCCCGACGCTGCGCTGGGATCACCTGCTGTACACGGGCAGCCCGGCGATCGGGCGCGAGGTCGCGCACGCCGCCGCGGAGAACCTCGTGCCGGTGACCCTGGAGCTGGGCGGCAAATGTCCCGCCATCCTCGCGGCGGACAGCATCGACGCCGAGAGCGTGCGCGGTGTCGTCGGCACCAAGCTCATCAAGAACGGCCAGATGTGCATCTCGGTCGACTACGCGCTGGTTCCGCGGGACCAGATGGACACGTTCGTCACCCTCGCCGAGCGCTACCTCCACGACGAGCTGCCGGACTACGCGTCCTCAGCGGACTGCACCGGCATCATCACCGAGCGGCACCTCGACCGGATTGTCGCCATGGTCGACGAGGCAAAGCAAGCCGGCGCGCGGGTGATATCGCTGGGCGGCGAGGGTGACCCGGCCACCCGCAGGCTACCGCTGACGCTTGTGGTGGATCCCCCGAAGAACCTGCGCATCATGCAGGAGGAGATCTTCGGGCCGATCCTGCCCGTCATCGGCTACGACGACCTCGACGATGCACTGGCCGAGCTGAATGCCGGCGAGCGTCCCCTCGGCCTGTACGTCTACAGCCAGGACCCGCAGATCGCCGAGGACGTACTGCGGCGCACGACGTCGGGAGGCGCCTGCGTCAACGTCTGCGCCAGCCAGGGGACCCTGCCGTCACTCGGCTTCGGCGGGGTTGGTCAGAGCGGCAGCGGTCGGCACCACGGCATCGAGGGCTTCCGCGAGTTCTCCAACCCGCGCGGTGTCTTCGTACGCGGGACCGACGACCTGATCGACGCCTTCCTGCCGCCGTACGGTCCCGCGGCGCAGGCCATCGTGGACAGCGTGCTCGGCGGCGGCGAGGCCCCCGAGGCCGCGGCACTGGGAAGTGTCTAAGCGGCCATGACGGCGGACCTTACCGAGGCGGTGGCGACCCCGCCGGCGGCGCGGCCGATCCGCGCCGTGGCGCTCGCAGCACGGTGGGTGCGGGACGGTCGGCGGCTGGAGATGCAGGGCCTCGCTGACGAGCTGGGCATGTCGCGCGTGACGTTGTTCCGCCAAGCGGGCAATCGTGAGGAGCTCCTCAGCAACGCACTGTGGGTGCTCACCGACGCCACCCTGGTGATGGCCACACGGCGATGGGAGGCCGAGCGCCCGGAGGGTGCGCTGCGCTCGCCGGGCACCGGACGACACTTCAACGCGATCGTGTCCCGATCACAGGGGCTGCGCCGATTGCTCGACGACGAACCCGCTTTGGCTATCCGGGTGCTCACCGACCCGCGCGGCCGGGTGCAAACTGGTGTCGTGGCCTTCATCGAAGCGCTGCTGCGCCGCGACGAGGCCGAGTGTGGTCTGGTTCCGCTCATCGAACCCGGCGCCCTCGCGTACGCACTGGTGCGCCTGGGCGAGTCGTTCCTGTACGCGGACGTGCTTGCGGCGCGGCAACCCGATGTCGCCACCGCCGACCGGCTGCAGCAGGCCCTCGTCGAGGGCATCCGACCCTGAGCCCGACCCCTCGGCAGGTATCACTCCGGCGAGCATTCGGCGACCTTGGCGGGGTGCGGTTCGGTCAGTGCCGTGTACAGCTCGGGTCTGCGGTCCCCGAATGCGTCGCCGAGCACCGTGAACGTCTTGTTCCGTGCCATTGCGAGGTCGAGGGCCGCGCTGGCGGCGCCGACGCCGGCGCCGGCGGTCGCGATCACCCAGCCGTTCTCGTCGATGATGGCTGTCCCCTCGGTCCATTCCTGACCTCGTTCGGTACCGGTGCGGTCGCAGCAGGCGATGGCCACACGGTTGACGCGGGCTGCGGCCATCGCGATGGTCACCTCCGGCGCCCGCTCGCGTGGCGGGCGGGCGACGAGCGGCCAGTTGGTCGGCACCAGGATCAGTTCAGCCCCCGCCAGGGCGAGTCCTCGGGTCAGCTCAGGGAACTCCAGGTCATAGCAGATGCAGACGGCCACTGCCCCGGCCCGGGTGTGCACGACGGGGGGAACGTCGGGCCCGGGTGTGAAGAACAGCTTCTCCCGGTGCCACAGGTGCGTCTTGCGGTAGACCGCGAGTATCCCGGTGGAGTCGACGAGCGCCGCACTGTTGTACAGGCGGCCATCGTCGCCTTGTTCGGCGAATCCGCCGACGACGACAGCAGATCCGGCGGCGTGCGCCCAGTCGGTGAACATCGGGTGATCGCGGGTGATGGCGACGGACTCCGCTTCCTGCGGGGAGGCGAAGACGTAGCCCGAGGTCGTCAGCTCGGGCAGGACAACCACGTCGGCGCCGCCGACGACGGACTCCCGGATCGCTGCGACGCTGATCGCCGCATTGGCGGCGAAGTCGCCGATGCGGGGCGCGAGCTGCTGGCAGCTGACGCGGGTCATTCGAGCTCCGGTGCGGAATCTCCGCTGGCCAGGCGGGTGCGAACTCGACCGGCCAGGCCGGGGACGGTGATCACGACGATCAGCGCCACCACCAGCCACGCCACGATGATGTAGGGAAAGACACGATAGGGGCCCTCGACCCCGACCACGTTCTTGTAGATCGTGTAGACGACGAAGGCCAAAGCGAGCACCGGGATAACTGCCTGCCATCGTGGCGCCTTAGCCGGTCCGTCGGCAAACAGGAAGCGGAATGCCCCGCAGGTGGCGAGCGCGTAGGCCACCAGCAGCGAGATCGTGCCCAGCGTCAGCCAGTAGAACGTCGCGTCCTCGACCCCGGTTCCGGCTATGCGCTGACCGACCATGAAGCACAGCACCATTGTCAACGTGATCGCCAGCGTGATCAGTGGCGCGCCCCGCCGCGAGAGCCGGGTGAGCTGACTCTTACCCCGGCATCCCTGGCCAGCGCGTAGAAGATCCGGGCCGCGCCGTTGAGGGTGCCCAGAGTGATCGCGAAGAGGCTGATGCTGGCCATCAGGTTGAGCAGCACCGCGAGCGCTGAACCGACGTAGGCGCTGCCCAGGTCACCGAACGGCGATGCCGCGTCGGTGAAGGTCTTGACGCCGTCCTGGCCGGTGCCATAGCCCACAGACTGACCAATGATGGTCAGCAGGAAGAAGGCGCCGACGATCAGTACGGCGATCTTGATGGCCTTGGGAATGTCCCGCTTGGGGTGCATCGTCTCCTCGCCCAGTGCCGCCGCACCCTCAAACCCGGCGAAGGCGAGGAAGCCGAAGACGGCGGCACCAGCGATGGTTCCGACGCCGGTACCGGAGGGGAGCTGCAGAAAGTCCCAGCTCAGCCTCTGTCCAGCCGGGGCGTGCCCGATGCCGGCCCGGACGAGGATCACCACGCTGAGCAGACAGACGAGCGCGGCGCCGATCAGCTCCGACACGAGCAGCACCCGGGTAATCACGCGGATCTCGGTAAGTGCCAGTGCAGCGACGAGCACGAGTGCGATAAGGCCCGTCCAGATCCACTCCTGGGCATGACCGAGGTGGATACCAGTCAGGAACTTGTCGAAGAACAGGCCGATCTCGATGGTCGAACCGGTGCCGATCGTGGCGTAGGCGGCGAACAGGGCGCAGCCCGCGACGAAGCCGGCGCGGGGGCCGAGTGTGCGCCCGACGAGGGCGTAGACCGATCCGGTGTGCGAGATGTGCCGCGAGAGCTTGACGAAGCCGTAGGCCACCAGAGACACGCCGACGATGGCGAAGACGAAAGCCCACGTCGCCCCCGGGCCGAGGATCTTGGCGGCGCCGACCCCGAGCAGCGCCATCGCCCCGACCGGGCCGATGAGCCCGATGGAGAACGCGGCGGCGTCGGTGACCTTCAGTTCTCGGCGTAGCCCGGGTGCGGTGCCGCCCGCCTCGGTTGTCTCGTTACCAGTGCCTACCGACATGTGCGTGACTCCTTCATAGCTTGGGGCATGGCGCGACGTTAAGGTGCCGTGGGACACAGGTCAACCCCAGCAAAACAAGCATCATCCATCGGATTAACCAGTGGATGAATCCAGACCTGTCTGCAGTGGTCTCATTGGGCGCGTGCCCGGAGCATCTGCTCCGCGAGCTGCAGCAGGCGCTGCGTTGCCGGGGACAACTCGCTCGACTGGCGTTGCACGAAGGCGATCGCGTCATAGAGGGGCACCGCGAAGGGAACCAGGCTCAACCCTTCAGGGAATCCGGGGGCACCGGCAACGGCCCGGGAGACGATGGTATCGCCCAGGCCCTGGGCGGCCAGCCGTAGTGCCGACGTGACATGTTCGACCTCGATGATCGGGGTGAGTCGCAGCCCAGCCCGTTGGGCCTGCTCGGCGAGCTGGCGGCGCGTCGGGTCTGTCCATCCGAAATGGGCGTCGTAGAGGATGAGCTCGGCGGTGGCAAGGTCCTCGATAGTGACTGCGGAGCCGTACCGGTTGGGTTTGATGGTCGCGACAAACACCTCATCCTGGATCAGGGGCCGCACGTCCAAGCCGGTGCCATCGATGGGTAGCACCACCAACCCCGCCTCCAATGCCCCGTCCGCCACCGCCGCAGCGACCTCGACCGAGTTCTGCCCGACCAGTCGGACCCGCACATTGGGATGGCTTTCGTGAAACTCTTGCGCCAGGGAGGGGAGTAGATAGTACTCCGCGTTGCGCATCACGCCGAAGGTCGCGGTACCGCCGCCGAGGCCGCGCAGGGCACGCAAGGCATTTTGAGCATTGCCGACGGCGGCGAGTGCTTGTTCGGCATAGGGCAGTAGCTCCGTACCGGCCGCGGTGAGCACCAGCCGTCGGCCTCCCCGAACGAACATCGGTAGTCCGCTGTCCTCTTCGATTCGGCGCACCAGCTCGGACACCGATGCTTGCGCCAGCCCGAGCTCGCCGGCGGCCGCGGTGAACGAACCCAGCCGAGCCGCGGTCAGGAAGGCTTTTAGCTGTCGCAGCGTCATAGGGTCACCCTATAAGTTTCGCAGGAGTTGTCGCCCTTGTCCTCTGGGCTGGTGGCGCTTAGCGTGCGTGTCATGTTGTTTACCCCCCATGTGCTGTCCCAGTTGGCCGGTTCGTTTCGGGTCCTGAAGGAGCCTGGCGTCGCCGCCCCCGCCGCTCAGCGCGAGCCGAAGGTGATCGCCACCGTGTCGGAGATGCTGAGCACCATCGAGCGCGGTGGGATGGACGCTGTCCTGCGGTACGCGGCCGCGCTGGATTCCTGGGACGGCCGCAGCGTCGAGCTGTCCCCGGCCGACATCGCCGGTAGCGGTGACGCGCTGCCTGCGGACCTGCGTTCGGCGATCGAGCTCGGTGCCGAGCGCACTCACGGCTTCGCCGAAGCCCAGCGCGCCCATCTGGTGGACTTCGAGACCGAGCTCGTCTCCGGGTTGACAGTCGGGCAGCGTTACGTTCCCGTTGGTCGGGTGGGGGCGTACCTGCCGGCCGGCAAGTTCCCGCTGACCGCGAGCGCATTCATGACGGTGAACGTGGCCAGGGTTGCGGGGGTGCCTACTGTCCTGGCCTGCACCCCGCCCGGGCCCGACGGGCGACCCAACCCCGCCGTCGTCTACGCCGCCCATGTCTCCGGGATCGACGGCGTGTATGTGCTGGGTGGGGTGCAGGCTCTGGCGGCCATGGCCTTCGGCGTGCTGGGACAGCCACCGGTGGACATGTTGGTCGGGGCTGGCAACGCCTACGTCGCCGAGGCCAAGCGTCAGCTCTTCGGGACGGTGGGCATCGACCTGTTGGCAGGCCCGTCCGAGGTCGCCGTCATCGCCGATGACACCGCTGACCCAATGACCGTCGCCGCCGACCTGCTCGGCCAGGCCGAGCACGGTGTCAACTCACCCGCCGCCCTGGTCACCACCTCCGAAGCGCTCGGACTGGCGGTGTGCGCTGAAGTCGACCGGCAGCTGGGCACCCTGGCCACCCACGACATCGCCGGCCCCGCCTGGCGCGACTTCGGCTCGGTGACCTGGGCGCGCGACGCCGAGACAGCCGCAACACTGATGGACGACCTGGCGCCGGAACATCTGGAGTTGCAGACCGCCGACGACGACAGCTACCACGCCCGCCTCACCAACTACGGCTCGATCTTCCTCGGCGCCTGGAGCACCGTCGCCTACTCCGACAAGGGCATGGCCGGGACCAACCACGTGCTGCCTACCGCCGCGGGCGCCAAGCACAGTGCCGGTCTCTCGGTGTCCCGCTTCCTCAAACCGCTGACCTACCAACGCGTTACCCGACAAGCCACCCCAGACGTCGCACACGCGGTGGACGTCATCGCCACCTCCGAGGGCATGGCGGCACACCGAGCGACCGCAACCCTGCGCCTGGGCCAGTACAAGAACTGAACGCACTCGCCCGCCGGGTCTCCACGATGCTGCCGACCATCATCGGAGTTCGGCCTGCGTCTCGGTCGCATAAATGACGAATCCGCGCCTCAGATAGTTGGCCAGGGCGCGAACGCCGTCAAGTGTAGAGGTATGCAGAAACACGCGGCGTACGGGTTCGTGGCGGCTTGGCTGCATGTCCCACGCGGCGTTGATGGCCATCGTCAACGAGACACCGCCGAGGCCACGACCCTGAAAGCTGGGCCGCAGACCGAAAATGGCGATTTCGACCTGCCCCTGCGAGTGTGCTTCGATCTCGATGAGACCTGCCTCCTGACCGTCAACACTCATCCCAAACCATCGCACGCGTGGGTCAGCCAGCCGGCGCTCCCAGTGCTGAAGCGACCAGCCCAGACTGGGCCATCGGTGCGGGATAGCGATCTCGTCGTGCACTGACCGCAGCGTCCCGAGGTCGCCTTTCCAGAGCTCCATCCGAACGCCCGCTACGGCGGGTGACGGCACCAGTTGAGCCTGGTGGGTCATCTCGAGCCAGGAAACGGTGCGTTCGACGGTCACCGAACCATTTTGACCGACACGGTGTTTGCGGCGCCCTCGGGATCGCACCGAGGACGCGGTAGCGTATGACCGTGCGGACTACAAATGATAGGCGGCGCTAATAATGCCGTCACCGCTTGTACCGGGTCACGTCGCGGAACACACCAGCTGCCTGCTGGTGAAGTTGGGCCAGGCGGTGTTCCGGCTGGCCGAGGACCAGCTCGACCACCTCGGCCTGCGGGTCCGGCACTACAGCATCCTGCAGGCACTGGCCGACAACGGCGCAATGTCCCAGCTCGCGTTGGGCGCCTACCTGCGCATCGATCCGGCGACGATGGTTGGCAACCTGGACGACCTGGAACAGCTCGCGCTCGCGTCGCGCACCCGCGACCCGCGAGATCGGCGCCGCCATGTCGTCGACGTGACTACCGCGGGTTGCCGTGTCCTCGCCGCAGCGAACGACGCGCTGTTGTCGCTGGACACCCAGGTCACGGCCGACCTGCCGGCCCCGCAGCGGCCGGTATTGCATCAGCTGCTGAACGCGCTGTCGGCCGGACCTGCCCTGCCCGCGGCCTTCGACGAGACGCGCGCCCACGGAGCACGAAAACTGCCCAGCGCGGTGCGACGGTGATGCCCGAGTCCAGCGAGCTGGCTGCGCTGCCCGCCCAGGGCAGGGTGTTCACCAGCCATCGGCGGGTTCGCGCCAATGACGCCGACACCCAACGCCGGCTGCGGCTGGACGGAATGGCCCGCTACCTGCAGGACGTCGCCTTCGACGACCTCAACGACGCCGGCTTCAGTCAGGTGCATGCGTTCTGGGTGCTGCGCCGGTGCATCATCCGGGTCATCCGGCCCGCGCACTTCAATGACGAGATCCGCCTGCGCTCATGGTGTTCCGCGTTGTCGGGCCGCTGGTGCAACAAACGGGTCACCATCGATGCCGGCAGCGGCGCCCTGGTGGAGACCGAGGGATTTTGGATCAACGTCGACGGGTCCACCGGGATACCGGCTCCCCTTTCGGAGGAGTTCATCGCCCGCTTCAGCGTGCCCGCCGCCGACCACAAGTTGCACTGGCGACGGATGCTGCCGCGCCCACCCGTGGGTGACGATCCGCTGCAGGGCACACCGTTCCCGATGCGGGCCGCGGACTTCGACTGGCTCTCCCACGTCAACAATGCCGCGTACTGGTACGTCCTGGAGGACTACCTCGAGGACGAGCACCGCGACCTGCTCGACGGCGAGTACGAGGCGGTGCTGGAGTACAACGCACCCATCACCGCGGCGAGCGGGTCGAGGTACTCACCACCGTCGGTGAAGCCACGCTGCACCTGTGGTTCCTCGTCCAAGGACAGGTGCGCGCCGCTGCGCGAGTCCGCTCCCTACCCCCGAACGAAAGGCTCCGATGATCACCACCACCTGGCACCAGCAAGTCGCTGTGCTCGAGCTGAACCGACCCGAGCGCCGCAACGCACTGAATGCCGAGCTGTGCACCGCGATCCACACCGGACTCGATGAGGCCATCGCCGCTGGTGCGCGCGCCATCGTGCTCACCGGAAAGGGAAGCGCCTTCTGTGCCGGGGCCGATCTGAACACCATGGTCGGGGACGACTACCTACCGACCCTCGTCGGCATGCTGCGCGCGGTCCTCGGGGCTCCGCTGCCGGTGATCGCCGCCATCAACGGGCCGGCGCTGGGCGCAGGCACGCAGCTGGCGGCAATGTGCGACTTCCGGGTGGGTGCCCCGACGGCAATATTTGGCCTACCCACCGCCAAGCTGGGGGCCACCGCCGAGTGGTGGACCATCCGCCGCCTCGCCGTCATCGCGGGCAACAGCGCGGCGCGGCGGATGGTCCTGGCCGGGCAACGATTGGACCACGCACAGGCCCTGGGCTGTGGGCTGATCGATCAGGCCGGTGACCTCGAAGACGCTCTGACGCTCGCCGCCTCGGTGGCCGAGCTCGCGCCGCTGAGCGTGCGCTACAGCAAGCGCGTGCTCAACGAGACGGTCGAGCCCAGCCTCGGACCAGAGTGGGACGCGTGGGCCGAGGCGGCTGTGCGTGAGGCCTGGCTCAGCGAGGACTTCGCCGAGGGCAAACGCGCCGCCGCTGAGAAGCGCAGGCCGAGCTTCCACGGGCGCTGAGCGGACAACGAGGCACCAAGCGATGAGCAATCTGCAGGCCGACCCGACGAGGCGCCCACGCCGGCCTGCTCGCAGCAGACGCACGGCGCTGACCCCGCCAGACGTCTACAACGGTCGGCGGCCCACCTGCCGACTGTTGCCCCGGAACTCCGCGATCACCTTGTCCGCACATCGCACGGTCACGTCGTAGATACCGCTGCGCCCCTGCCGCACTCGTTCCGCGGCCTCGGCGACGAGCTCGTCACCGACCGTCGTCGGCGCCAGGAAGGTGATCGCGGCCCCGGCAGCGACGGTGGGTTCGCCGTAGCCGTTGCAGGCCACCGCGAAAGCCGTGTCGGCCAACGTGAACACGTAGCCGCCGTGGGTGATCTCGTGCCCGTTGACCATGGTCTCCGCGACGAACATGGCCACCGTTGCCGTGCCGGGTGCGGAGTGCAGCAGGCGCATGCCCAGCGCGTTGGACGCCACGTCGGCGGCAAACATGGCGCGGGCGAACTCCGCGGTGTCGGGTTCGATGTCGGGCTCCATCTCTAGTTCTCCCGGGCTTCAGTGTCCGACGAAGGTGGGGCGGCGCTTGGCCAGAAACGCCTCCACCGCCGCCTCATGGTCGGTGGAGGTACCCAGCCGCTCCTGCGCCGCCGCCTCCCGCTCCAGCACCTCGGCCAGTCCGGCGCCCTCGTTTGCGCCGATCAGCTCCTTGACCGCGACATAGGCGGCGGTCGGTCCGGCGGCCAGCGTCTGCGCGATCTCGGTCGCCCGCTGAGCGACCTCCTCATCGGGTACGACTGCATGCACCAGTCCCCAGTTCTCCGCCTGCTCTGCACCGAAGGTCTCGCCGAGCAGGAACAGTGCCGTCGCCCGGCTCTTGCCCACCAAGGACGGCAGCGAGGCGCTAAGGCCCGAGTCGCTGGCCAGGCCGATGCCGGTGAACGCGGTGCCGAACTTCGCTCGCTGCCCCGCGATGCGGAGATCCCCGGCCAGCGCCAGACCGAGCCCAGCCCCGACGCAGGCTCCGGAGATTCCGACGACCACCGGGACGGTGATGTCGGCGAGCGCGGACACGATCGGGTTGTAGTGCTCGCGGACGGTGTCCATGGCGTGCGCGGGGTCGGCGCGCAGACCCTCGACGTGTTCGGCGAGGTCTTGGCCGACGCAGAAGTGCTTGCCCGCGCCGGTGATGAGCACCGCACGCACGCTCTCGTCCGAGCCGGTCTGGGTCAGGGCCTCGCGGAGCTGCTCCTTGAGCGCGCGGTTCAGGGCGTTCGATGCATCCGGCCGGTCGAGGACAATGGCCGCGAGGCCGTCATGGACGCTGTACTGCACGAGCGCGGTGGGGTTATCGGCCATGCTGACCTCTTTCGGTGATCCCGCGATTTGGGCTGGGTCTATTAGTAACCGACCCTTCGGTCGGTTGGCAAGGCCAGGGAACAAACGCGGCGGCGTGCCTGGCAGACCAATTGCCGCCCGCGACTGGGAGGATGGCCAAATGGTTGCCCCGAAATCCCGCCCGACCGGTCAGGTCGGACGTCCTGGCTACGACCTGGACTCCCTGCTCGCGGTGGCCGTCACCGTGTTCAACCAGCGCGGCTACGACGGCACCAGCATGGAGCACCTGGCCGCCAAGCTCGGCATCAGCAAGTCCTCGATCTACCACCACGTACCGGGCAAGGCCGAGCTGTTGAGGCTCTCCGTCGACCGCGCGCTGGACGCCCTGTTCGCCGTCACCGAGGAGCCAGAGACCACGACTGGTCCGGCCATCGACCGACTGGAGCACATGGTGCGGCGCAGCGTCGCGGTGCTTGTGGAACAACTTCCTTACGTCACCTTGCTGCTGCGGATCCGGGGGAACACGACGGTCGAACGCCGGGCGCTCGCCCGTCGCCGCGAGCTCGACCACTTCGTTGGCCAGCTGGTGCTGCAGGCGTCCCGGGAAGGCACCGTCCGTCCAGACATTGACCCTGCGCTGACCTCGCGCCTCATCTTCGGAACCGTTAACTCCCTCATCGAGTGGTACCGGCCCAGTCGCGACCTCACTCCGGCAGAGCTCGCCGACGCGGTGGTGAAGGTGACCTTCGACGGGCTGCGCAGCACTTGGCCTGAGTCGCCCGATCCGTCACGGTAGTTACCGAACGAATGGACGGTCGATAAAGGAGCACAGGGTGTCAATGTTGCAGAGCTATGTCCAGGGCCAGTGGTTCACCGCCGCGGACGCGGGTACGCCACTGCGCAGTGCAGTCACCGGCGACGAGGTTGCGCGGATCTCCAGCACGGGGGTCGACGTGGCGGCAATGCTGGACTACGCACGCAGCGTCGGCGGCCCGGTGCTGCGCGAGCTGACCTTCCACCAGCGCGCCGGACAGCTCAAAGCACTGGGCAAGCTGCTGATGGCGGGCAAAGACGAGTACTACGCGCACTCGACCGCCACCGGCGCCACTGCCGCCGACTCTGCCGTCGACATCGACGGTGGGTTCGGCACCCTGCTCAGCTACGCCAGCAAGGGGACCCGTGAGCTGCCCAACGACACGATCTACCTCGACGGCGACACTGAGCCGATCGGGCGACGCGGGAGCTTCCTCGGCCAACACCTCTACACCTCGCGGCGCGGTGTGGCCGTGCAGATCAACGCGTTCAACTTCCCGGTGTGGGGCATGCTGGAAAAGCTCGCCCCCGCGTTCCTGGCCGGCATCCCCTCGGTGGTCAAACCCGCCAGCCAGACGGCCTACCTCACCGAGCTGGTGTTCCGCCGCATCATCGAGTCCGGTCTCCTGCCGGAGGGTTCGGTGCAGCTGCTCGCCGGGAGCGCCCAGGGCATCCTCGATCACCTGGGCGGGCAGGACATGGTCGGGTTCACCGGTTCCGCGGGTACCGCCGCGAAGCTGCACGGACATCCGAACGTGGTGCGGGCCGGCGTGCACTTCAACGCCGAGGCCGACTCACTGAACTGCTCCATCCTCGGCCCGGACACCACCCCGGACACCCCCGAGTTCGAGCTGTACATCAAGCAGCTGGTTGTCGAGATGACCAGCAAAGCCGGCCAGAAATGCACCGCCATCCGCCGCGCCCTGGTGCCACGCGCGTTGACCGACTCCGTCATCGACGCCACCCGCGAGCACTTGGCCAAAGTCGTCGTCGGTGACCCGGGCACCGAGGGCGTCACCATGGGCGCGCTGGCCAGCCTCGAGCAGCGCGAGGAAGTGCTGCGGGCCGTCAAGGCGCTCTCGGCATCCGCCACCATCGTCAGCGGTGACCCGGACAACTTCGCGGTAACCGGCGCGGACGCCCAACGCGGTGCCTTCCTGCCGCCGATTCTGCTGCGCTGCGACGACGGCGCGGCCACCGCTCCGCACGACGTGGAGGCCTTCGGCCCGGTCAGCACCGTGCTGCCCTACGACAACCTCGACGACGCCGTCAGCCTCGCCGCCCGAGGCCAGGGCAGCCTCGTCGGCTCGCTGGTCACCCACGACCCGTCCGTGGCCCGGCAGATCGTCCTCGGCATCGCCCCGCACCACGGCCGCATCCTGGTCCTCGACCGCGACGACGCCAAGGAATCCACCGGGCACGGATCGCCCCTGCCTACCCTGGTGCACGGCGGACCCGGACGGGCCGGCGGCGGCGAGGAGCTCGGCGGCATCCGGGGCGTGCTGCACCACATGCAGCGCACCGCGGTGCAAGGCTCCCCCGACATGCTCACCGCCATCACCGGGCGCTGGACCAAGGGCGCAGCACAGACGCAGACTGAGGTGCACCCCTTCCGCAAGCACCTCGAGGAGCTGCAGATCGGCGACACCGTCGTCGGGGGACCCCGGGTGGTCAGCCGCGCCGACATCGACCACTTCGCCGAGTTCACCGGGGACACCTTCTACGCCCACACCGATCCCGAAGCGGCAGCTCGTAATCCACTGTTCGGCGGCATCGTCGCGCACGGCTACCTTGTCGTATCACTCGCGGCGGGGCTGTTCGTCGAGCCGAATCCGGGGCCGGTGCTGGCGAACTTCGGCGTCGACTCACTCCGCTTCCTCACTCCCGTCAAGGCCGAGGACTCGCTGACCGTCACCCTCACCGCCAAGCAGCTCACCCCCCGCGTGTCCGCCGACTACGGCGAGGTCCGCTGGGACGCCGTGGTCACCAACCAGGACAACTCCCCGGTCGCCACCTACGACGTGCTCACCCTCGTCGCCAAGTTGCCCGCGGACGACTGAGCGGGTGAGTGAATGAAGTCAGCGGCGTGATACAGCCATCGCGGCCGAGCGGTGCCTTGCCGTGGGGCGACATTGAAAACGCCGGCTTCGGTCAGCGCAGTGATGTGTTCCTTAACGACGCGACGGTCCTGTTCGCCCTGCGCTGAGGTTGTCGGCGATCAAGGGCTGCAGCCGTCGCGCCCTGGCGACCAGTTCCTCGGAACTTGAAGTGTTCGTAGGCCTTTCGGTCGTCCTGGTCATGACACGGTTCCTTCCGGTGGGTTGATGCTCGGCTAGCGGGCGTAGGCGGCGATTTGGTCGACGATGATCGGCCGGGGCCGTTCGCTGTAGCGGGAGTGGGTGCCGAAAGTTCGATGTGCGTAGACCAACGGGGGTAGCTCGGTTCGGCAGGCGCCCGTCACAAACCCGAAAAGCATCTGGTGGTCTCCGCCGGGCACCGAGTTGAAGCGGTCGACGTCGCGCCGCGCGAACGCCATCGCGAGGTCCTCTTTGTCGTGACCAAGCAGGTTCACCCCGAACCGCCCCGCCGCCTCGATCCGGCCGAGCATGGCCGAAGGCGATCGAGATCAGCGGCGGATCAAGGGAGAGCGAGGCGACTGGTCGCCCCGCAGGGCTTCTTTGCTCCGACGGTCGTGACCACCGTGACCGGAGCACAGACGCCCGCCATCAGGTCACGAAACCGCTGGGATTCGATGCGCTGGTTGGTGGTCGTATCCAACTGCCTCGGTTGGGGGTCCGCTATTGGGGCACCGACGGCGCCACGAGCTTGGAGAATGCTGTCATCGGAAGGGGCGTTCTGGCGACTCGTGCACAGTCGACTACTCCGCCGCGGTGCAGCACGGGACCTTGCAGGAAATGCATTCGTTGACCCAGCGGATCACCACCGGATCGGCGCGGCTTAGGCCATTCACTACACCGACACCGGACCAAAAAGCGGTGACGAATGCCTGATGTGCTACCCACCGAAGCGACGGCGGCCTCCGCCGACACCCGCAGCTGCGCAGGGTGAGCTTTGCCCACTGCCCCCGGGCACGCAAGTCGTCGGCTGTCACGGTCACGAGAGCACCATCCTTGCTGCAGGCGTCAGTACGGTCTTCGTTGTCAAGACCCGGTCGGAGCCGAGTTGACGGCCTGCGTCGGTCGCCCTTCGAGGGATTGCATAACACCACCGCCCTCGGCTCTGCCGAGAGCGGGGACTTCCGCCGCTGAGCGCAATGAGTCCGTCGAGCGCATCCCGGACTGCGATGCCATCGGCAACGGTGGTCGCCGAGGGTGGCGCGGCCGTAGCCGGTCTGCGCCCGCCGTTCTTCCATGGCGGCGATCCGGTCCCGGCACGCACGCCGCGGCTACTAATCAACTGCTCGATCTTAGCGACCGGCGTGGAGGTCGCCGCCCTGACCGAGCACGGCACCGACGTCACCGTCATCGCCACACTCGCCGAGTTCTGGGCCGATCCGGCGAAGCATCTGTCCCGCCCGCCGGACGGCCCGACGCTCACGACCGCCTCGATCGAGCAGGTCCCCCCGGTACTTCCCGACGCCCGCGTCATCTGCGTCGGGCTGAACTACCTGAAGCACGCCGCGGAAGGCAGTTACCGGGACCGGGAACTGCCTCCGTACCCGACCCTGTTCGCACGGTGGACGCAGTCCCTGACCGTGGACGGGGCGGAGGTACCCGTTCCCGCCAACGAGGAGGGGCTCGACTGGGAAGGTGAAGTTGTCGCCTGGGTCGGGGCACCGCTCGTCGACGTCTCTCCCGAGGAAGCCCTGGCAGCGGTCATCGGCTACTCCGTGTTCAACGACTTGACCGCTCGCCGAGCGCAGAAGTTGACCTCCCAGTGGATTCTGGGCAAGAACGGGGACCGGTCCGGCCCGCTCGGCCCAATGGTTCCCGCCTCGGAAGTGGGCGACTTGAGACAGGGCTTGCGAGTACAGACCCGGGTCAACGGCGAAACTGTGCAGGACGCCCGCACCGACGAGATGGTCTACACAGTCGGGGACACGCTGTCCCTGATCTCACACACCCTGTCGGTACGCTCCGGCGATCTCCTCGCGACCGGAACCCCGGCGGGGGTCGGCTATGCGCGTAAGCCCCCTCGGCTGCTGCAGCCAGGTGACACGGTCGAGGTAGAGGTCGAACGCCTGGGGGTACTGCGCAACACCGTGGTCGGCAACGGGCGCCGGCTGGCAGGGTGACCCGACCGCCGAAGTCGGCCAGCGGCTGCCCACCGTCAGGTCGAGCTACGCCAACCGGAGGAACTGCTGTGACGACAAGCTCCGCCGGGACAGCGATCTGCCCGACGCGGTGAAGGCTGTTCGCGCGGGCCCACCAGACCGCGGTGTGGGAGCGGACCCGGCACGTGCGCCCGTTGGTCCCGCTCATGTGTCGCCTCCGCGATCCGGGCGTAGCGACGCGGCTTCGATGCCGGCAACCGCGCACGCCTCGTCGGCATCGGAAAGGTGTCCACTGACGCCGACCGCGCCGATGATGTCCCCGGCCTGGTCGCGCACGAGCCCCCCCGCCCGGTACCGGCACCAGGTTTCCCTCCGCCAACGCAACGAGTGCATTGATGAAGTGCGGGTGAGACTCGGCCCGGGCGGCCAGCGCCCGGCTTCCGACGCCCATGTTCAGTGCGCCGTGGGCCTTGCCCCGGGCGATGCGTTCGCGCAGGAGGCTGGAGCGATCCTCGCGAACGAACGTGACGAGGTTACCGGCAGCGTCGAGCACGGCAACCGTCATCGGCGGGAAGGTCTGCTCCTGCGCGTGCTGCAGGGCGTGGTCGACGACGGTGCGCGCCTGGTCAAGAGTGATCAACTGAATCCAGCCTTCCTCGTGTGGTCATTCGGCGAACTCGACCGACTCGATGCCGCCGACCGGGTCGGTGTAGAAGCGCAGCATGAGTCCATCGGGCGATTCCACGTTCACCGTGTCCCCGATCCGTCGGGTCCTCACGGCCGAATGCGCGATGTCGTGGGCATCCAGGTGCACCACCCATCGGTCGAGCTCGGCGCGGGTCGACCACCCCGAAGGTCACCGGCGTGTACCCGGCCATGGCGCCGGCCACCGGAATCGTCACGTGGTGCACGCCGGAGAACCCGAGCTCGGTCACCGGGACACCCCCACGTCGCTTCGCTCGCTCACCGCGTCGTCCTTATCCCGCGAGGGGTACGGCGTCGATCATGCTGCCCGTCAACAAGCACGGCTCGCTCGAGCGGTTGCTCCAGCCGTGGTTGGTGCCGCGGATGATCACCGTGTCACCGGGCTGCATCAGCACCTCTTCCACGTCGGTGACCAGGTAGATCTCCCCCTTGATGCAGGTGATGGCGTCGAGGGTGTCAGTGCGGTGCATCGTCGGGTGCCGTTGGGCGTCGGCTTCGCTCGGGGCGTGGACCTGCCCCACCTCCTTGTTCAGCTCCACAAAGTCCCTGCGCTGCTTGTCGGGGTCCTGGTCCGGCCAGATCTCCAGCGCGCGAACCAGCATGCCGCCCGGGAAGGGGTCACGTCGGGCACCCAGTTCCTCGTCGGCCGCCCGGTCACCCTCGATGGTGTTGTCCACCGGAACCTCCCGGGTGGCCCAGTGCGTGGACCGCCAGAAGAAACCTTCCTTGGACTGGACGTTGCTGGGTTCGGATTCCAGGACAGCCGACTTGCCGTTTTCGTC
>JAABUI010000378.1_pt1 | contig 36977 bp, 38 predicted proteins | sample 5559111 | NCBI WGS metagenome assembly JAABUI01 (sample SAMN10711870, study PRJNA513365) | rock metagenome | isolation source: Antarctica rocks | place: Antarctica: Victoria Land, Buttleship Promontory | reverse complement strand
AGGAAAAGCGGGGCCGCAACGGCGGACTAATTATGACGGGCTTCCCACTCGCCTATGTGGCGGTCGCCCTGATCACCCTGATCGCGCTGCAGATCGCCCCTGCAGGCGGCCCCGACTCCGCCTACGTACAGTGGGGCTGGCGCATCCCGTTCTTCCTGGGCGGGCTGCTCGCCCTCGGATTCGTCGGCTACTTCTTGAAGAGCGTCCATGAGTCTGAAGTGTTCGAGGGCAGTGGTGGCGGCGGCGGCGCGCCGGTTAAAGAGCTGTTCCGCGGGCAGAACCTGAAGAATTTCGTCCAGGTGTTCATCCTGATGTCCGGCTTCTGGCTGTCGCTCAACTGCGTCACGGCCATCCTGCCCGGAATCTTGGCCGGAAAGGGCTTCGCTCTCACCGGTACGCAGCGCAGCTTCGTCTTCATCGTGGCCTACGTCGTGGTGGCGGTCTGCTACGTAGCCGCGGCCGACGCTAGCCAGCGCACCGGCCGGCGACGTTTTCTGATTGCCTGGGGTCTCGTCGCCGGTGTCGGCGGGACGATCATCTACGCCCTGCTGCTCGCGACGAAGCCCAGCAACCTGTTCGTGATCATTCTTCTCGTCACGATCCTCGTGGTGGTCGTCATCGCCAACTGGGGGGTCACCACGGTCTACATCAACGAGCGGTTCCATACTGGCGTGCGGGCAACCGGCTTCGGCCTCGGCTACAGCCTCGCCGTCGTCATCCCCTCGTTCTACGCCTTCTTCCAGGAGGCGCTGTCGAAGGTGATGCCGAGCGGCTACACCGTCCTTCCGTTGCTCGTCATCGGTGGGATCCTCATCACGATCGGCGCCGCCATGGGCCCGGAGACCAAGGACGTCAACTTCTCCGCGGCGGACGACGAGGAGCTGGTCACCCACTGACGCCGATCACTCGGTCCAGCAGCAGTGTTGAAGCAGTTGATGGCGTGTCCGCGCGGTCAGCCGCGTCGGGTCAGAGCGGCAGACCCCAGGAACGAGATAATACCGCAGTGGTGCAGTCGGTGAAGGCATCCGTGGCCATCGGCGAGAAGGCGCTGCGCCCCCGGCAACAGGTTGAGGATCAGATCAAGGCGGCCATCCTGTCCGGTGCCTTAAGGTCGGGCGACCGACTCCCCGGTGAGGTCGAGTTGGCGCGCCAGTTCGCAGTCAGCCGCACCACAGTGCGGGAGGCGCTCCGGTCGCTGTCCACCCAGAACCTGATCATCAAGACGCCAGGAGCGGGCGGGGGCAGCTTCGTCCGGAGCCTTGACCACTCGACGCTGCGCCGTGTGCTCGCGGACTCCGTGCACAACCTCCTGGCTCTCGGATCCATCGAATTTGACGAGGTGGCGATCGTCCGCCAGCACCTCGAGGTGCCCGCGGTGCGCCTGGCGGCAGTCAATCGCACCGCCGAGGACCTCGAGGAGCTACGCGACATCGTGGCTCTGCAGAAGTTGATCTCCGTGGAAGACCCGCGGGTACCGGCGTTGGACGAGCAGTTCCACGGGACCATCGCCCGGGCATCGGGCAACCGAGTTCTGGCCTCGTTCGTCAGCGCCCTGCACCTGGAGACCGAACCGGTGCACTACCTGGATCTCTCCCCCGAGGTCGGCCGGACAACGGTGCATCAGCATCAGCGGATCGTCCGAGCCATTGGCGAGCAGAACCCGGACGCTGGCGAGGAGGCCACAATCGAGCACCTCACCTACCTCCGCGAGCACTTCCTCGCCTACCGGCAGCGCTGAAGGCCGACCCGTTCGGGCCTGTTCACGCGGCCTACCCCAGCTTCGCGGCCAGGTGAGGCGGCCCTACCCTCGTGGTGTGCCCGGCAGCTGGCAGCCGCTCGGCAAGGACAATTCCACCCCGAACACATCACCGACGCGGCGGCACCGAGCGGCGGCGCTAGTGTAGAAGCGAGTGTTGTACGGTGCGGGGATTGTGCTCATAAGCGTGCTTCGAGTTCGGTGGATAGGCTGCCGCCACCAGCCAGGGGCAGCAGCACGGTTGTGCCGCATATGGCGGCGGCTTGACTGTGGGGTACTCGTAGCGTGCTCACCAGAGCACGAGGTGTGGCGAGTTGGTCGTGCCCGGGGGAGCCGGGCCCTAGTTTCACTTCGTGCCGGAGCAGAGGGCGCCCGTCGCGGTCAACGTGCAGCAGACCGGTCCAGCGCCCCGGGCTTTCTTGCGCCCTGCCCAGCTGGACGCGCTCAGTGAGCAGCAGCGCCGCCCCGGTGTGCAGGTGTGCCCGGACTTCGCTGCGGTGTTCGGCGAGCGCGGTGATGACGGTCGGCTCGGGCAGCAGCGCAAGTTCGCCGCCGTCCTCGACGTGCACCTCCCAGCATGTTCGTGATGACCCGGGTAGCACCACGGTCGCCGCTACGCTGCACACCTGCAGGCGCGCGCCACGGGCAAGGTGCACGCCCGCGCGAACCTCCCGTGAGGACCGAGGTCCACATCACCGCCCACCCCGACGGGCGCCAAGTGTTCGACGCATCCGGGGCCCTCGCGGTCCGCCAAACCGGCCCCCACACCCTGCACCTCGCCAGCACCGCCGCCGGCCCCTTAGCACGTGCACGATCAGGGTCGTGGTGTCCCCGCCGACGTCGATAGGCCCGCGGTCTCCGATCGTATTGATCATGATCCTCTTCTTCACACGTTCCTTACGAACGGAGGGATACTTCAAATGACAACTGCGGATGCCTTGGGGACGCATAGGCAAAAAGCACGATGTTGACGATGCCCTGAGAGGGAACGGGGCGTTGGCCATCGTTGTGGCGGCAGGCTCAAACCGGTCGCCTACTGTGGCGCTGTCGAGCACGTGCTCCTCCGTCACCACGCCCGGCTCGACCAGCTCACGCGGCCCAAGCTCCGTCGCCGGTGTGAAACCACAGGTTCCGCCTAGGCATAATTCTGCGTATGATAGCCCTGGACTCTGCCTCGCCCGTCTCTGTTGATATCGGGCTCGGTGCATCCACAGAACAGGCACACCACAGGGAGGCACGGCCATGACCACCCCCAACGACCACTTGCTGCAGGACAGGGCGACTTGGACAGTCGTGACCGACAGGGCCTTCCTTGAATGTCCGCGCTGGCACGACGGTCGGATCTGGGTCTCGGACCTGTACCGCCAGGAGGTGATCTCGATCGGCCCCAATCAGCGAGTCCAGACCGAAGCGCGTCTTGCCGACGATGAACCTTCCGGCCTGGGCTGGCTCCCTGACGGCCGACTGCTGATCACATCGATGAGGAACGGCAAGATCCTCCGAAGGGAGAACGACGGCACGCTCGTCGTTCACGCCGACCTGTCCGAGCTTGCGACTGGCAAGCTCAACGACATGGTCGTCGGCTTGGACGGTACCGCCTACATCGGTAGCTTCGGATTCGAGTTCCGTCGCAACTCGCGCGTCGAACCCGCAAACCTGCTGCGGGTTGCTCCCGATGGCAGGGCCTCCGTCGCAGCCGGGGATCTGCGTTTTCCTAACGGCATCGTCATCACACCCGAGGGCACCCTCATTGTCGCGGAGAGCATGGGGAACAGGCTTACCGCCTTCGACATCCAACCGTCCGGAGAACTCGCCAGCCGCCGTACTTGGGCGGCGTTCGGCCCCGACCTTCCGACGGACTCGGTCGCGTCCGCGATGGGAGCCGCCGCAGTTGCGCCCGACGGAATCTGCCTCGACAGTCAGGGCGCGGTGTGGGCGGCCGACGCACTGCACCAGAGAGTGATCCGGGTGATCGAGGGCGGACAGATCACCGACGAGGTCCACTTCCCCACCGGAGTGTTCGCCTGCATGCTCGGGGGCGACGACGGGCAGACACTCTTCGCCTGCGCGGCACCTTCCTCGTCGGAGAAGGCGCGTCGCAACACCCGCGACGCGAGCCTTCTCGCGACGACAGTAAGTGGGACGCACGCCGGCCAGCCCTGAAATGGTCACGGGCTGACATGACAGCGCCTATGCGGTCGAGGCTATTGCTGCATATGATAATTATACTATGCTTAGCAGCACGCGCCGCAGGTAGAATGGCCCGGAAGGGGTCCTTTTCTCGATGACTACCGATACTTTTCCCGATGCCGGCTCCTCCCGTGAGACTCTCGACGTTGATCGCGTCGTCATTCGCTTTGCTGGGGACTCCGGTGACGGTATGCAGTTGGCGGGTGATCGCTTCACCTCGGAGGCAGCGGCCTTCGGTAACGACTTGGCGACGCAGCCGAACTATCCGGCGGAGATTCGTGCCCCCCGCGGGACACTGGCGGGGGTGTCGAGCTTTCAGATCCACTTCGCCGACTACGACATCCTCACTGCTGGCGACCGCCCCGATGTCCTGGTGGCGATGAACCCGGCGGCGCTGAAGGCGAACATCGGCGACCTGCCACGCGGCGGCACGCTCATCGTGAACACCGATGAGTTCTCCAAGCGCAACCTGACGACGGCCGGGTACGCCGCGAACCCCCTCGAGAACGACGAGCTGTCGGACTTCGTGGTGCACGCGGTGGCGATGGCCACCCTGGCCAGGGGCGCGGTGGCCTCGACCGGATTGTCGAAGAAGGACGCCGAGCGCGCGAAGAACATGTTCGCCCTGGGGCTGCTGTCCTGGATGTATCACCGCCCGGTGGAGGGCACCGAGGCCTTTCTGCGCGAGAAGTTCGCCAAGCTTCCCGCGGTCGCCGAGGCGAACGTGCTGGCCTACAAGGCCGGCTGGAACTACGGCGAGACCACCGAAGCCTTCGCCACCACCTACAACGTGGCCGCCGCCGCACTGCCCAAGGGCACCTACCGCCAGGTCACCGGAAATACCGCCTTGGCCTACGGACTGGTCGCCGCCGGGCAGCGTTCCGGGCTCCCCGTCTTTCTGGGGTCCTACCCGATCACGCCGGCTTCGGACATCCTGCACGAGCTGAGCAAGCACAAGAACTTCGACGTCACCACTTTCCAGGCCGAGGACGAGATCGCCGGCGTCGGCGCGGCCCTGGGTGCCGCCTTCGGGGGCGCGTTGGGGGTCACCACCACGTCCGGGCCGGGGCTGGCCCTGAAGAGTGAGACCATCGGGCTGGCGGTGATGACCGAGCTGCCCATGCTGATCATCGACGTGCAGCGCGGTGGGCCCTCCACCGGTCTGCCGACCAAGACTGAGCAGGCCGACCTTTTGCAGGCGATGTTCGGGCGCAACGGGGAATCCCCCGTGCCGGTCATCGCGCCGCGCTCACCATCGGACTGCTTCGCCACCGCACTGGAGGCGGCGCGGATCGCCATCACCTACCGCACCCCTGTCCTGTTGCTGTCCGACGGGGCGATCGCGAATGGCTCCGAGCCGTGGACGGTGCCCGAGGTGGACGACCTGGCACTCATCGATCCGAACTTCGCCCAGCCCGCTACCGGTGGCGACGCCTCGGCCGGAGTCGGCACCGGCAAGTCCGAGTTCGCCCCCTACGAGCGCGACGCCGACACCCTCGCGCGACCGTGGGCCAAGCCGGGCACCGCAGGACTCGAGCACCGTATCGGTGGGCTGGAGAAATCCAACGGCGGCGGCAACATCTCCTACGATCCCGCCAACCACAGCCTCATGGTCCGCCTACGCCAAGCCAAGATCGAGGGCATCACCGTGCCCGATGTCCTGGTCGACGATCCCTCCGGTGCGGCCACGACGCTGGTACTGGGCTGGGGCAGCTCCTACGGCCCGATCGGCGCCGCGGCGCGCCGGGTCCGCAAGATGGGCACCCCGATCGCCCAAGCGCACCTGCGCCACCTCAACCCGCTGCCCGTCAACCTTGGTGAGGTGCTGCGGCGTTACGAGCGCGTGGTGGTGCCCGAGATGAACCTGGGGCAGCTGTCGATGCTGCTACGCGCCCGCTACCTCGTCGACATCCAACCCGTCACCAAGGTCGCCGGGCTGGCGTTCCTCGCAGAGGAGCTGCAGGACGTGCTGCTCGCGGCCGAAGCAGGCACCCTGGCCGCGGCCGAGGACGCCAAGACCACCCAGGCGCGCGCCGCCGCCGCAACCACCGGAAAGGTAACCGCATGACCACCACCGTTGGCACTGAACTGGCGGGCACCGACCTGGGCCTGAGCGCACTGGCCGGAATCCCCACCACTGACGCACCGCAGAAGGCCAAGGACTTCACCTCCGGTTCCGAGGTCCGGTGGTGCCCCGGCTGCGGGGACTACGCGATCCTGGCCACCATCCGCGGGTTCCTACCAGAGCTCGGGCTCAAACGGGAGAACATCGTCTTCGTCTCCGGCATCGGCTGCTCCTCCCGGTTCCCCTACTACCTCGAGACCTACGGGATGCACTCCATCCACGGCCGCGCCCCTGCCATCGCCACCGGCCTTTCGGTGACCCGGCCGGACCTGTCCGTCTGGGTCGTCACCGGCGACGGCGACGCGCTGTCCATCGGCGGCAACCACCTCATCCACTCGCTGCGCCGCAACGTCAACCTAAAGATCCTGCTGTTCAACAACCGGATCTACGGGCTGACCAAGGGCCAGTACTCGCCCACCTCCGAGGTCGGCAAAATCACCAAGTCCACCCCCATGGGCTCGCTGGACACCCCGTTCAACCCGCTGTCCCTGGCCCTCGGCGCGGAGGCGACGTTTGTGGCCAGGGCGATGGACTCCGACCGCAAAGGCCTGGCCGACGTGCTGCGCCAAGCCGCCGAGCACCGGGGCACCGCGTTCATCGAAATCTTCCAAGACTGCCCCATCTTCAACGACGGGTCCTTCGACATCTTGCGCAAGGGCGACGAAGCACCCCACCGGCTGATTCCACTGACCCACGGCGAGCCCCTGGTCTTCGGACCCGACGGTGAACACTGCGTCATCCGCGACGGCTTCGGACTGGCGGTGGCCGATACCGCTGACGTGAGTGAGGCCGACATCGTGGTGCACGACGCGATCACCGACAACCCCGAGTACGCCTTCGCACTGAGCCGGCTGTCCGACCAAGAGCTCAACCACACGGTCACCGGCGTCTTCCGTCGCGTCAGCCGACCCACCTACGACGACCTCGCCCGCGAGCAGGTCCAGGCAGCGAAGGACACCAAGCCCGCCGGAGCGGACGCACTACAGCGACTGCTCCGCGGCAAGGACACCTGGACCATCGACTGACCCCTCCCCGCCCGGGTCGCCAACCTTAAAAGCTCTGCGGTCGCTGTTGCTGTGGCCCATGGCCTCTCTCCGACTGCGCTTAGCCTGGATACACCGATCCGGTAGCGGGTGATCGAGAGTTATGGCGGTGGCGCAAGCCGGCGGCCTGCTGGCCTTGGCCGATGAGCCCGCACGGCAGTGAACAGGGTGTTGTAGCTGGTGACGTAGAGGGCGGTGCGACGGACCTTGATCGGGGTGTGCACGCCGGTGCCGGCGTAGCCCGTGTCAGCCAGGGTGGGAAGTCCGCGGCCGGCCGCGGCATACAGCGCGCCGAGACAATGGCCGCGGGCGGCGGTGATGTCGTGGACGCTGCCCGGTTCGACCGGAGCGGACCAGACGGGGAACCCAGGTGGGTCGGCGACGATCTGCACGTTGCCGCCCTGGGTTTTATGCTTGCCCGAGTACCACAGGTGGTGGCCGTGCTCGTTGCGGCGGGCGACCCCCGGTCGATCTCGATCAATATGCCATCCATGGACACACGCGACCAACCCAATTGTCGGCCCTGCTCAAGCACGTCGTGCAGGTCAGGAGCTTGTTCGGCGATCACCTCGATCGCCTCGTGCAGGTAGCGGTAGGCGGGTGGAAATCGGCAACCGCGCTTCACCGGCCAACTGGCGCAACGAAGCGTCGTCCCGGAACCAGCGCAGCACCAACTTCGACTGCACGCGCACCGCAGCGGCCCGACGCCCGGCCCTGGTCCCGATCCGACGACGGTGCGCGGCCAGCCACCCCGACACGATCATCAAAGTCTCGGCAGGCACGTCACAGATGGCAGAGTAGGTAAACACGTGGGGTCCTTTGCGCTGGACGTGTTTCGTGGTGAAACCGATCCTCTGGGAAGGACCCCACGTCCTACCCGACCGACACGCCGACCTCGCTGGTCACACCAGTCACACCAGCCCCAACTGAGAAAACGTCACTATATGTACAGTTGTAAGAAATAGATCCGGAATTGCCGTTGGGGTATGTGGAAGATTGGCCGTCGGGGACGAATGTCGGCGCACGTCAACCTTGGCGCGGCGCCAGCTATTCGGCGTCAGGAAATGCGGGCTTCCGTTTCTCGAGGAAGGCTCGTGCCCCTTCGATCATGTCGTCGCTGCCGATGGCCTGGACGAGCATTCCGAAGCCATTGCTGAACGAGTCGCGCGATGAGTTCCACCAGATGTTTGAGTTGATCTTGGTGATTTCGAGGTAGCGCGGGCTCAACGCCTCGAACTCCTTACACAGTGCGCGCGTGGCGGCTTCGAGATCGGCATCGTCGACGACGTCGTTGACGAGGCCCATCTCGTAGGCTCGCTCAGCGGAGTAGCGCCGACAGAGCATGGAGATTTCCTTGGCGCGCTTCTCCCCGATCTGGACACCCATGACGTTCGTCGCTCCACTGATCGGGGAGCTTCCCACGCGCGGACCTGTCTGTCCGAAGGTCGCGGAGCGCCCGGCGAGAGCCAGGTCGCAGGCGACGACGAGCTCGTTTCCGCCTCCCGCAGCTGCACCGTTGACTGCCGCGATTACCGGGCGCGGACAGTTGCGGATGGCGTCAAAGAGTTGAAGAGATCCGCGGTAGAGCCCTCGCATCTCCGTGACGGTGGGCTCGCTGAGCTTCGCGAGAGATCCACCTGCGCAGAAGCTTCCCTCGGAGCCCGTGATGACGACGGAACGGTACGGTGAGGCGTGGTTCAGGACGTCGACGATCTCGGCACACATATCGGGATCAAACGCATTCCGGCGTTCGGGACGGTTGAAACGAATCCAGAGTGACGAGTCGATCGACTCGACGATGACGTTGGGCATCGGAACCTTTCCAAGGGGTAGGAAGTCGAAGCTGCTGGGCGCGGCTTCGTCTCAGGGTGTGGCACATCGGTGGCGGACAGGACAACCGTGCACTCCCGCTGGACCTGCGTCACAACACGCTGCCGTGCGTTCGTGTCGGGCTAAGTCCGTCCAACCGTTATTATGGTTATTACCTACAGAGTTTCGGGCGGGATCCCTCGGAAGAAGGAGTATCGAATGATTGCGGGCAGGGCTCCGAAGGCTGCGATGATCGTCGCGCAGCACATCATCAGAGACTCCACGCGGCTCGGTCTGACGGCCGGGGACCTGTTGCCGCCCGAGCGGATGATGCTGGAGACGTACGACATTGGTCGTGGGACCTTGCGTGAAGCGCTCCGGCTCCTCGAGTTTCAGGGTGTTATCGCCCTGAAACCCGGACCCAAAGGCGGTCCGATCTTGCTCGACCCCGACGGTTCGCACTTGGCGAGCTCGCTTATTCTGCTCATGCAGCTGAAACACGCGCCGTTCAGCGCAATCGTCGAGGCGCGCACGGCCCTCGAGCCGATGATCAGCCGGCTCGCTGCCGAGCGGATCACTGACGACGACCTGGTCGCGATCAACGCAACGATCGACCAGATGCGGTACTCGGTGGCTGATCAGCACGTCTTCCTTGAGGCCAACAAGAGCTTCCATGATCTGATCGCCTGGTCCTCCGGTAATCCGATCTTCGGCTACATGGTCGACTCGCTCGTGGGCATCATGGACGGCACCGTGATCGGTATCGACTACCCCGCACACCGCCGCAAGGAGATCCTCGAGGTGCACTCGAGGATCTCCGAGTCTCTGGCCCGCCGTGACCCTGTGGAATCGGAGGAGCGGATGCGCGATCACATCAACTCCTACACCCGGTACGCGCAGAAGAAGTACCCCGATCTGCTGGGCGAGGTCATCCAGTGGGATCGTGCGCTGAGCTGAGCCAGTGGGAGCGACGCAGGGCTCTGGGGGCTTGTCCGGGGCCCTGCGCCTTTCACTCACTCGTGACAGTGATGGCGCGCTCGGGGCAGGCGGCCGCCGCTTCGCGCGCTGCCTTCTCGTGACGAGGGTCGTTGCCGTCGGGGAGCACGTAGGAGTGGCCGTCATCCTCGCGCAGTGCGAAGACTTCCGGTGCCGTCATCTGGCACAGTCCGTGCCCCTGGCACAGGTTTTCGTCGACGTCAACCGTCATGGCTGTCTCCCTTCAGGTTGGCTGGTGTGAACCAGCCGGACAGTCGGTACTCGTGGGTCCTGGTGGTGGCAATGTGACCTAGGCTACCGTAGTATTAGTGATAACGATACGCAGGAGAGTGTGCCGGCCACATCCTTAGGAGGATCCGTAGCGATGGTCAGTCCAGGGCGATGCCCAGTCATCTACTTCGACCACAACTCTCAGGCGCACTCGGCGGACCCGGTGGGTTCCTACCGCAAGCTCCGGCAAGCCGAGAAGATCGGCTGGTCCGAGGCGCACGGCGGTTACTGGGTGCTCAGTGACTATGAAGCAGTATTCGAGGCTGCCCGCTCGGACGAGGTGTTCTCCTCTGCTCGCACCGACGATGGCGGCGAAGGTCTCTCGGTCGTCATTCCGAAGACGCCCATGCACTTGCACATCCCGATCGAGCTCGATCCGCCCGAGTTCCGCCTCTACCGCAAGATCATCAACCCCATCACGGCGCCCGCAGCGGTGGAGCGCATGAAGGGACTTGTCGACAGGCACGTGGACGGCTTCATCGACAGTGTCATCGAGCTGGGCGAGTGCGATTTGACCTCGGTCATTGCCGTTCCCTCGATCGTCACGGTGGACTGGCTGGGGCTTGACCTCGCCGACTGGGGACGGTACTCGCACGCGCACCACCAGGCGCTCGCCGGCGTCCCCGGCAGCGATGACTACACGTATGCAATGGAGGTCGAGTTCCCATACTTGCACGAGCGCATGAAGGACACCATCCGTGACCGCCGCGAAAACCCCGCTGACGATGTCATAAGCTATCTCGTGCAGCAGGAGGTGCACGACCGCCCCCTCAACGACTTCGAGGTCTTCGCGATCGTAGATCTGCTGCTGGCCGGCGGGGTCGGAACCACCGCCTCCCTGGTCAGCCAGTCACTGGTGTGGCTCGACCAGCACCCCGACGTACGTCAGCGTCTGATTGACGACTCAAGCCTGATGGACCACGCCGTCGAGGAATTCCTGCGGTTCTTCTCCCCGACCCAGGCTCTCGCGCGGACTGTCGCCGAGGACACCGAGTTCCGAGGATGCCCGATGCAGAAAGGCGACCGTGCACTATTGGCGTGGTCCTCCGCGAACCGGGACGAAAGCGCGTTCGAGAACCCCGACGAGATCAACATAGAGCGCTGGCCGAACCGCCACACCGCCTTCGGTATCGGCGTACACAGGTGCGCCGGATCACACCTCGGGCGCTACATGTCCAAGGCACTCATCACCCAGATCCTTGCACGCATGCCGGACTTCGAGGTAGATGTCAGCGCCCTCGAGCGCTACCCGCACCAAGGCACCAACATGGGCTGGCAACGCATCCCGGCGACATTCACTCCCGATCGCAAGGTCCTGACCGACTACGAGCTGCGCTAGCCGATCTCCGATTCAGCCACCCCACGAGTTAGGGGCATCCGTGTTCGACGGAAATCAAGTCCTCGTCGTCGGGGCAGGAATAGCAGGCGCGCGCGCGTGCGAGGCGCTCCGCAACGAGGGCTACCAGGGAACAGTCCAGCTCATCGGTGGAGAAGGGCACCTTCCCTATGATCGCCCTCCACTGAGCAAGAATGCTCTCGCGCGAAAGCGGGACACAACTTTGCCAGTGGACTACGCCGCGCTGGACGTCGACGTTCACCTCGATGTCAAGGCCACCGGGCTCAACCTCGATCGCCACGTCGTACGCACGACCGTCGGAAAGCTTGCCTACGAACGACTGGTCATCGCGACTGGAGCAGATCCAATGACGCTGCCGGGCACGGGGCCGCAGTTGAGCCTGCGGACGGTGGATGATGCGGACCGACTTCGGGATGAACTGAAACCCAGCGCGCACGTAGTTCTGGTCGGTGCCGGCTGGATCAACGCTGAGATCGCCACCACCGCAAGGGCACTCGGCTGCGAGATCACCTGCATCGAGGCCGGACCCGCGCCTCTGTGCAAGCCGTTGGGCGAGGAGCTCGGCCGCCGGATCCTTCCCTGGTGGGAGGGCATCGAACTGCGGCTGGGTGTTGGGGTCCTCGAGGTGACCGACTCTGGTCTGCTCCTGACCGACGGCTCACGGGTCGACGCCGACATCGTCGTCGCCGGGATTGGTGTACGGCCCGCGACACGGTGGCTAGAAGGATCAGGAATCGAGCTCGATCACGGCGTCGTCGTCGATGAGTACCTCCGAACCTCGGACGCGGCGGTCTTCGCTGTCGGTGATGTCGCCGCTCGCTGGTCCCCCCGCTTCGCCGCGAGGCTACGTGGTGAGCACTGGGACGACGCGAGAGCCGCGCCGGCCGCGGCGATCGCCACCTTGGTGCGCGGTCCAGAAGAGTCCACGATCTTCGACCCAGTTCCGTACTTCTGGAGTGACCAGTTCGGACACAAACTCCAATTCGTCGGATGCCGCAGCGACACAGACCAAGTCGTGTTTCGCGATGGGGTGGACGGACAGTGGGGTGCCGCGTGGTTCGACAGTGGTGGCCAGTTGACCGCGCACCTCACGATCGACTCTCCCCGACTGATGGTTCAGGCCCGTATGGCCATCGAGAAGCGCGTCATGGTGGACAGTCAGGCGATCCGCGACCTCTCGACGCCACTCCAGACTCCATCTCCCGCCCCAAACTAAGCCAGGATGCATCGATTTGCTGTGGCTATATCTGTCAAGTGGCGGGGGCCGGGTGCGCTGCGGCGAGGGTACGGAACAGCTGCCGAGTGATGTAGCGCTTGAGCGACCGCGGGTCGCAACACACTTCGATTCGCTACACCGAGCGCCTGGTCCAGGCCGGGATCGCCGCCTCGGTCGGCACGACAGTCGATTCGTATGACTGTGCCGAGACGAGCAACGGCCTGTACAAGACCGAACTGATCAAGCCTCGCGGGCCCTGGCGCACCGTCGACCAGGTCGATATCGCTACCGCCGAATGGGTCGACTGGTCAACTCCAGGAGGCTTTAGCAGTACTGCGGCGACATCCCACCCGCCGAACTCGAGACCGCCTACTACGCTCAAAACCGAGCCCAGCCCACCGCTGAGCTCTCACACCGCTAGGTCTCCGGACACACCGGGGCGGTTCACCTGGACGAACTTCCGGCAATAGTGAACTGCTGCGCGGCAGAACTCGCTCCCAGCACTACCTCACGTCTGAGGTATCAACACGGACGCCGAGCCCTGCAGAACACGACCACCGCCTACCACGTCGAGGGTCAACGCACAGTGCACCAAGCGACCTTCAGACCGATGCTCTACGGCCGCCACGGTGCCGCCCGCCCGAACGCTGTCACCGGCGAAGACGTTGCCCAGAAAGCGAAACTGATACCGCGTGATGCGGTCGCTTCCGCCAACCCAATCGGCGAGCATCGTAAGGACGTAGGCGATGTTGCTCGGACCTTGGTTGATCGTTCGGCCACCCATACCCAGCGCCTCGACCGCAGCGGCGTCGAAATGGATGGGATTGGGATCCCGCATCAATGCGGACAAGGTCTTCATCCGCGCAGGATCGACCGAGCCGATGATGCGCGCGGGGATGACCTGACCCACGGCGATGGTCATGCCAGGATCCCCCGCCGCGGAAAGACAATGGAGTTCGTCGTCGACGCGCAGAGCAGCCCCGGCACATCCAGGATGTCGAGACGGTACTCGACGATATCGAAGACGCCCGTACGCTTCCCCGTCTTTCTGACGGTGGAGACGATTGCGCCCCGCACCGTGTAGGTCTGGTCTACCTGCAGGGAGTGGTGGACGACGGTCTCGGTCTCCCCGGCCATCGGCCCGTCGGATTCCTGTGCACCGAAGACGGCGAACAACTCGTCCCACCGCCAGCCCATGGCACTTGTTGCCACCAGGAAGACGAACACAGGGTGCGTGGCACCACCGTCGACCGGGGCCAACATGCTGTCGAGGACCAAGTCGACCCACCACTTGTCGATGTGGACGTCCCCGCCAGGAAAGCGGACGCCGACCAGTTCCGCGAGCTCACCCTCCGTCGGAACGCGGAGCGTGTCGCTCAACCCCGCTCACCCGCCTCCACCTGATAGGGCGCACGCAGCTCTCGCTTCATGATCTTGCCGGTCGGGGCCTTGGGGAGAGTATCCACAAAGTCCACCGACCGTGGCTTCTGGTACGAGGCGAGGTTCTTCTTCGCGGTCTCGATGATATCGGCCTCACTCGCGGTCTGCCCCGTCTTCAGGACGACCACCGCCTTGACCACCTCGCCCCACTCCTCGTCCGGGATCCCGATCACTGCGCATTCGAGCACCGCCGGGTGAATGTTGATCGCCTCCTCCACCTGGACGCTGTAGATGTTCTCGCCCCCCGAGATGATCACATCCTTGGCTCGGTCGACGATGAAGATGTAACGGTCCTCGTCCCAATTGGCGACGTCCCCGGTCGACATCCAGCCGTCCCGCAGCGTCTGGGCAGTGAGCTCGGGCTTGTTCCAGTAGCCCACCATGTTGGCCTCGGAACGGACCATGATCTCCCCTGGCGTAACACCGTCCCGCGGAACGTCATTTCCATCGACGTCGACGATCCGGATGCTCGTACCGAAACCTTCTCTCCCGCAAGACTTAAGCCGCTGCGCGTTGACGCCATTGACGGCGTCCCGGTGGTCCTCCTGGGACAGGAAGGACATCGTCGTTCCCTCCGTCTGTCCATACCCTTGAATCAAAGTGCACGGAAAGGAGTCAAGTGCAGCCCGGACGACGGTGGAGGGCATCGGGCCACCGCCGTACTGGATGTTGCGGAGACTGGACAGATCGTAGGAGCCGAAGTTCTCCACCGCCATCATCCAGTTGAGCATGGTGGTGATGCCCAGGAATGCGGAAACCTTCTCGGTCTCGATGATCTCCAGGGCCTGCTTCGCCTCGAAGTTCACCAAGACCACCGGGCAGCCGTGCTTCATGTAGTTCATGGAGAGCACTACCGGGATGTGGTACATCTGGCCGGTCAGCATGTACACGTCGGTGGGCACCACTCGTTCCGCCACTGTCTGGTTGAGCATGCCGGCTGCGGCGCTCGTGTGCGAGTGCAACGCCCCCTTCGACTCCCCCGTCGTGCCACCGGTGTACAGAATGAAGAAGGGGTCGTCGTTGCCGATGTCGGGAGTCCACAGCGGCTCCTCGGCGCTGGACCCCGCGAGCAGGTCTTCATAGCTCCCATCTCCGCCGGCGCCGAACTCAAGCCACGTGCCGACATCAGCGCCTCGTTGCAGCTCCTCGGTGGTCGCGCTGAACTCGTGCGCCGTGATGATCACCTTTGGTGCAGCGTCGGCGATGAGGCCCAGCAACGCAGGCGTGGCGAGGCGCCAGTTTAAGGGCTGCAGCACAAGACCAGCTCGGCCGACTGCAAAGAACAGCTCCTGAAACTCGACGCTATTCTTCGTCAACACCGCCACGCGGTCGCCACGGTCGAGACCCAGTCCGCGCAATCCGTTGGCCAGGCGTCGCACCCGCTCGTCGAGTTCCGCGAAAGAGATCCTACGGTCGTTCGGAACGTCGTAGACCGCCTGGTTCTTCGGCGTCAACGCAGCCCACTTGGCCGGGATGAGCCCCTGGTTTTGAGTCATTCTTCGCTCCTCCTACGGTATATGAGGTCCGAGTCTGATCAGTACGGGAGATCGAGTGCGATGTGGCGCTTGCTGATCAACCAGCCATCCCCGCTCTTGCGAAACTCGTCCTCGTATTTTCCGGTGGACAGCGCCGTGAGCGCCCCGTTCTCCGCCGAGGTGATCAGCAAGTAGGAGATTGTCTTGACCGTCGTCGCGTCGACTTCCTCGACGAGGAGGTTGGTGGTGATGTGGCGGCGCTGGTCGGTCTGGCTCTCGTGGGCGCCCCGAAAGAGCTTCATGATCTCCTCGATACCGTTCATGGGCCCGATCAGTTCCCCGTCACCAATTTTCATCGACAACACGGCGTCCTCGGCGAAAGTCGCCTCCACCGCATCCATGTTGCCGTCGTCGTAAGCCAGCGCGTAACGGGCAAAGGCGTTCTCGATTTCATTTCTGACCGACATGACTGTTTCCTCCGAGCCGGGGACTGTGACAAGCACCACTCTATACTAATGATGCGCAGTGTTGGTGGCCGCTCGTCAAGCTGTGAGCGCGGCCTCACCGAGGAACGCTCGCACCACCGAGGCATTCGACTGTGCCTGCGCCGCCGGTCCGCTGAACACGACGGTTCCTCGCGCGACGACGACGACGTCGTCGGCCACCCGCAGTCCCATGTCCGCGTTCTGTTCCACCATCAGCACCGCGATACCCGAGTCGGCGATCGTCCGGACCGCGCCGAGGACGGTCTCGACCATGGTCGGCGCCAGACCCATCGACGGTTCGTCGAGCATCATCACCCGAGGCGAGGACATGAGCGCGCGTCCGAAAGCCAGCATCTGCTGCTCTCCGCCGCTGAGCAGGCCGGCGGGACCTCGGCGACGCTCAGCCAGGATGGGGAACATCGTGAACACGCGCTCCAGCGCATGGTCGGCCTCGGCTCGTTCCGCAACGTATCCACCCAGCGCGAGGTTCTCCTCGACGCTCAGGGGCGCGAACACGCGGCGCCCCTCGGGGACGAGCACGAGGCCCTCCCGTACCAGGCGGTGCGTCGCCCGGCCGGTGACGATACGACCGTCGAGGGTCACCTCACCAGAGGTAACGGGGTGCAACCCCGCGACCGCCCGAAGCGTGGTCGACTTGCCAGCGCCGTTGGCGCCGAGGACCAACGTGACCCCGCCGGCTGTGGCGGCCGCGCTGACACCGTGCACGGCTTCGACCTTGCCGTATCGCACGTGCAGATCACTGATCTCAAGCATCGGACCCAAACCCCTTCCCGAGATAGGCCTCCTGCACGGCAGGGTTCCGCACGACGTCGCCGGGCATCCCCTGCGCCACGACCCGACCGAGCACCATGGCCAACAGTCGGTCACAGGTGTCGACCATCATTGCGACGTCATGCTCGACCAGCAGCTGGGTCAATCCCTCGTCGCGCAGCTTGCGGAGCAGCGCGGAAACTTCGTGGCGCTCGGACTGGTTCATTCCGGCCGTGGGTTCGTCGAGCAGGAGCAGCCGAGGACGAGTAGCCAGGGCCCGCGCGATCTCGACGCGACGCTGCATCCCGTAGGACAGCTCGCCGGGCCTAAACAACTGATGGTCACCAAGACCGGTGCGGTCGATGGCGTCATTGACCGCCTCGGCCACAGTGCGTCCGATCCAACCTCGAGGTCCCCGTCGAGGATGCAGGTCCGCGCCAAGCTGTACGTTCTCCACCACCGTCAGGTCGGGGAGCAGACGCACGGTCTGGAAGGTCCGCGCGACCCCCCGAGCAGCCAGCTTCGCGGACTTGATGTGAGAGAACTCGTCGCCGTCGAGCAACATCCGGCCCCGGGTCAGCGGCACAAATCGTGTGAGCGCAGCCAGGAGCGTGCTCTTGCCCGATCCGTTCGGGCCGAGCAGGCCGACGATCGTTCCTGCGGGCACCGTCAAGTCGATGCCGTCGACCGCCTTGATACCGCCATAGTGAACGGCAAGGTCCTCGGTTGCGAGCACCACGGGAGAGGACACCATCGAAGGCGCCGGCGAAGCGGCGGTCATCGCACACCGCCGGCGGTGGCCTCGTCGGACAGCTGGCGCAGCAACTGTTCATTGTCGTCCTCGGCACGGTCGGCCGCGTCTTCGGCGGGCCGCAAAGCATGGCGACGGCGCCGCTGCACGGCCCGATAGCTGTCCTGGACCACACCCAGCAAGCCCTTGGGAACGAAGATGGCGGCAAGCGCGACGATGACGCCATACACCACCGTCTGCCAGTCCCCGATCGACTGCAGCACGCTGGGCAGCCAGGTGAAGACGAGCGCGCCGATCAGTGCACCCGCCCAGGATCGCGAGCCGCCCACGATGATCATGGTCAAGGCAAGAACCACCAGGGAAAAGCCGATGCTGTTAGGTGCGACCGTCGTCCGGAGCAGGGTGTTGATACCGCCCGCTATGGCCCCGAGCGCCCCACTCACCACGAAGGCCATGCGCCGCAGCTGGAGCACCGGGATCCCGACCGATACCGCAAGCTCGGGGTCTTCGCGTACGGCATCGATCCGCCGGCCGATGCGACCACGCTCAGACATGGCCAGGAACGCCAGCACGACCACCACGATGATGAACACCTGTGTGGTGTCCAGGTCGGTGATAGCCCCGTACAACCCGGTCGGGCCGCCAGTGAAGTCACCGCCGTTGGTGACGGCAACCGTCAGGATGAGGTCGAAGGCAATCGTGGCCATGGCCAGGTACAGCCCGTCGAGCCGAACCACGACCAGCGCTAGCAGGTAGCCCACCACCGCGGCGATGAGGACGCCGAGCGCGAGTGCGGCAAATGTCGACCACTCGTACTTCGTGACCATGATCGCAGCGGTGTACGCGCCGATGGCGTAGCTGCCGACTCCGGCGAACGAGAAGACACCCATGCGCAGCGGGAGCTGGATGCTCGTAGCGAGCAGCAGACTGACGAGTGTTGCCTGCACCAGGATGAGGTGCGCATCGAACCAGGTGCTCATGTGCGTCGAACCTCCTGACGGCCGAAGAGGCCACGCGGCCGGACAAGCAACATCGCAAAGATGAGCCCGAAGGAAACGGCGTCGACCCAGGTGCCCGAGGTGTAGGTGAGGACCAGCGTCTCGGCCACCGCAAGGACCATCGCGCCCGTGGCGGCGCCCGCGACGCTGCCGACGCCGCCCAGGATAATGGCCGCGAAGCCCTTCAGCAGAAATGCCTCACCACTCTCCGGCGCTATCGACCCGAGGTAGTAGGTGAGGAGGACACCAGCCAGGCCCGCCAGCGCTCCCGCAATGGCCATCGTGACCAGGGCCAGCTTTCGGCGGTCGACGCCCATCATGCGTGCGACTTCGGGGTCTACCCCGATGGCCCGTAACGCCAGGCCCGACCGGGAGGAGCGCAGCCACCACGCAATCACCGCCGACAAACCCAGTGCAGCAATGATGATCACGATCGCGACGTTGTTGAGGCGAATGGGTCCGAGCTCGTAGGTCTTGGTGGCGAAACTCCCGGCCGAGAACCCGAATGGGACGCTCTTGGTGACGTGCTGTGCCACCGCAAGCAACGCGCTGGCCATCCCGATACCGCCGACGAGGATCTGCAGCTCCGCGCGCTTCGCATCCGTGCTGCGTCGCTGGATGGTCTCGAACGCGACCACTTGCATCAGTACCGACAGCAAGGTCCCCACGCCCATGCCGATGACGATCATCACCGGCATGGGCAAGGTGTAGGAGCTGACGAACAGGTACGCGACGAACGCTGAGAACATGAACACCGAACCGTGGGCGAAGTTGAGGATCCCGATGGTGCCCCACGCCAGGCTCATGCCCAAGGCGAATAGCAGGTAGATCGAGCCGAGTGTGATCGCGTTCAGCAGCTCTTGCAGCACCGCGGGTACCCCTTCCTCGCTACCAAGTAGGAGGTTCAGTCGCTACTTGCCGACTACTGTCTCGCCGGTTCCGTTCCACTGCGCGAGCACGCCCTTGACCCGGAGATCGGTGCCGTCGAAGGTCAACATGCCTTCGGCTCCGTCGAAACCTTGCTTGGCGACGGTGGACAGGCCCTTCTGCACAGCGGTCCGATCGGCACTGCCGGCTGCCTTCAAACCCCGGGCGATGAACCACGTCGCGTCGTAGGCCTCGGCGGCGTAGTTGTTCGGTACCTCGCCGTTAAACTTCGCCGCATAGGCCTTGACGAAGTCCTGTGTGGAGGCGCCCGGCTGCGTTGCGGTGAAGTCCGTCGGCCACACGACTCCCGCGGCTGTCTGTCCAGCCGTCTTCAGGTTGCCCGCACCCATCGAGGTCATGCCGAGAATCTTGCCCTGGTAACCGTCCTGGCGGAGCTGATTGATCAGCACCGGATTTTGCGGGCCGTTCAGCAGGCTGAACACGGCGCCCGGCGCACTCTTGGCGATTTGCGAGGCAGTGGCAGTGAAGTCCTGCGCCGTCGTCTGCACGCCGTCGTTGCTGGTGACCTTGAAGCCGTACTTGTCGGCGAAGCCGGGGACGGTCTTCTGGCCGAGCTGCGCCAGCGTGGGGTTGCCGCTGTTGTAGACGACAGCCGCGGTGGTGATGTTCTTGTCCTTGAGGTACTGCCCGGCCAAGTCGTAGTACGAGTCCGCGGGTGCGGTCACGCGGAAGGTGTAGTCGCCAAGAACGATGCCGTCACTGCCCGACTGTACGTAGACGGTCGGCATCTTCGACTTCTGAACGATCGGGGAGATCGCGCTGGATTGTGCACTGGTAGCCGGGCCGAGGATTACTGCGTAGGACTTGTCCGCTATGGCCTGGGTCGCCGCACTCACCGCCTCCTGGGTGTTGTTGGAGCTGTCCTTGGTGTCGATCTCAAGCTTTGTTGCACCGAGGAACTTCTGCTGCTCGATCTGCCCGACGGCGAGATCGATCCCCTTCTGGGCGTTGATGCCGGCAAAGGCGACGGGGCCTGTCAGCTCGCGGATGGACAGGATCTTGACTGATGCCGGAAGGCCGCCCCCGGGCGCGGTACTCCCGCTAGAAGACGTGCTACCACCGCAGGCGGCCAGTCCCATGCCTAGTAGCGCCACTCCTGTGACCGCCACCAGACGGTTCCCCAGCTGACTCGTTCGTATGTTCATTGGGCGTCACTTTCATGAGTGGGTCGAAGTCACCAGGAATTCTGCTGACAATCATAAGTATGGTTAGCAATCTGTCAACGGGGAGCCCCCTCTCGGACTCGAGCTGGCGCGCCAGGTGTCTTGCTACACGAGGGAGCAGCAATCTGGACCCCGTCAGCCGCTCCTTCTTCATCAGCTGTCTGGCAAGAGAATCGAAGATGACCTCCGTCGAACCCTCGTAGATGCGCATCGGGCGCGCCTCGCGGTACAGGCGTTCCATCTTGCCGCCCCGAACCAGCCCAAATCGCCCCATCACTTGTACTGAGCGGTCGATGACCCTGGCCGCCATCTCCGTTGCACCGACCTTGGCCATGGACGATAGATGGAAGGTTCGCGCGCGCATCGCGCGCCGAGGCGGCCGCGGCTCGATAGGTCAACGAGCGCGCCATCTCGATGTCGGTCCAGCAGGATGCGAGATGCTCGGGAACTGAGCCGAGGCGCCCGAGGCTCACGCCGAACTGTTCACGCCCACGTGCATGTCGCACTGCCTCGGCCAGCGCAGCGTCTGCCATACCGACGGCAGCACCCGCGACAGAACCCCGGAAGGTGGCCAGGGTCGCCAGGACGAGGCCGAAGCCCGTTCCAGGCGCGCCGATGCGGTTGCCTGCGGGCACCTGGACCTCATCAAGAATCACGTCGCTGAGCACGTGTGGCGCGATGATCTGGTGGGGCCGCTCTGTGGTGAGCCCACGGTGCCCGCGGGGACGAGGACGAGCGAGTAACCATCACCCTCGCGTGCGAGAATGCTGTAGAAGTCGGCATCGCCGCCGTTGGTGATAAACGACTTGTGCCCGTTGACAACCAACATGCCCTCACGCTCGACGATTGTGCTTGTCAACGCCTTGAGGTCGGAGCCCACGTGCGGCTCGGTGAGGCCAAGTGCAGCAATGGCGTCGAGCCTGGCTACCTTCGGGAGCCACTCTGCCCGCAGCTCCGGCGACCCGCTCGCCCGTCCGTACCTACCGATGCCCTGCATCGCAAACATTGAGTCCAGGTGTGCGGACTCGCCGGCGAGAGCCTCCCGAACCACAGTGACAGCGAGCGCGTCCACCTGGTCGAATCTGCCGCCGAACTGGCCGGGGACCACGACGTCCACCAAGCCCGATGAGCGCAGACGCTCCCGCATCTCGGTGTCGATGCTGTCCGACTCATCCGCGCATGGCGATGTCTGCGCACGCTGCTGCAAGCCTGCGCGCCGCGGCCTGCAGCTCGAGGTATCGAGACGGTAGCGTGAAAATCTCTGGAAGATCGGCACCCACGGTAGTTCTCACATCTCCATCTACCGGTGAACCACTTCACACCGGAAATAATCTATGATGACAATAGCAAGGAATAAGTGCGGTCAAGACACTCAGACGAGAGGACGAGCATGCTGCCCACATCAGCCGCTTCGACGGGTACCGCCTTCAGGCCCGGCAGGGCGTTCGACCTCACGGGGCGCACCGCCCTGATTACCGGCGGCAGTCGAGGACTCGGCCGTGCGATGGCGTTCGGACTATCGCGGGCTGGTGGCGACGTGATCATCGCGAGCCGCGATCTCGAGTCATGCCAGGCTACCGCCGGTGAGGTCACCGAGGCAACGGGGCGCAAGACACTGGCGCACAGCGTGCACGTCGGTAAGTGGGAGTCGATCGACACCCTGGTTGACGCCGCATACGCGCATTTCGGCAGGGTCGACGTGCTCATCAACAACGCTGGCATGTCGCCGCTGTACGACAACCTCGAGACTGTCAGCGAAGCCCTCTTCGACAAGGTCATTGGCGTCAACCTGAAGGGTCCGTTCCGCCTCGCCGCGCTCGTCGGCGCCCGGATGGCGGCCGGAGATGGCGGTTCCATCATCAACATCTCCAGTGCCGGGGCCGTCCATCCACGTCCCGAAATCCTGCCGTACGCCGCCGCCAAGGCCGGACTCAACGCGTTGACCATCGGCTTCGCACACGCCTTCGGTCCGTCGGTGCGCTGCAACGCAATCATGGCCGGCACGTTCCTCACCGACGTGAGCAGCTCGTGGGACAAGGATGCCTTCGCGATGCGCGCCCAACGCTTCGCGGCCAAACGGGGCGGGGAGCCGGATGAGATCGTCGGTGCGGCGCTCTACCTGGCCAGCGACGCCTCGAGCTACACCACCGGCTCAATCCTGACCGTCGACGGCGGACAACCGTGAATCCCACCGCTCGACGAGGGCGATCACCTATGGGTGCACCCGTCACCCAACAACGGTTCCAGTTGTCCTACGGCGACTGCGACGCCATCGGCATCTCCTACTTCGCCATCAACTACCCCTGGATGGAACGGACCTACAGCGTCTGGCTACACACCTTCGGCCTCGACAGCCACACAATGCTCGACACGATCGGCGCTTACACCGTGGGCCTCAAGTCCGAGTGCCGCTACATCACCACGTGCGAGGTGTTCGACGAGCTCACCTGCACCGTCGTCCTGGACCATCTGGGGACCAGTTCGTACGCCTTGGGCTTCGACTTCGATCGCGGCGGCCAACTTGTCGCGCACGGCAAGATCACGTTTGCCGTGCGGAACGCGGACGGCGCGAAGACCCCGATCCCGGAGGCGCTCCTCTCGGCGCTACAGACGCTCGACGCCCCCCAGGGCGCACTCGAAGCCTAGATCCACAACGCCACCGTAGGCGTGAAGCCTATGGGGTTACGTTTTCGAGTCCATGACGCTGACTTATTTAGTTGCTGATGATGCCCTTCTCCGCCAACGTCGCGAGTGCCGCGCCGTCCAGTCCCAACACCGAGGAGAGCACCTCTGCTGTGTGTTCGCCGATGGTCGGGACGCCGTCGTAGGACGGGCCGTCGTAGCCGCCCATGTGCAGGACCGGTCCAGGCATCAGGACACCCTTCATCACGTCGTTGCCCGTGATCTCGACAAGTGTCCGCTCCCGGAAGTGCGGATCCTTGACGACATCCGAGGCGTCGTTGACCGGAGCGGAGACGACCTCGAACTTCTCCAGCGTCTCGAGTGCTGCCTTTCTCGGCATGGAAGCCACCCAGATTTTCACCATGGCCTGGACTTCGTCGTTGTTCTCCAGCCGGGCAGCGTTCGTGGCGTATCGAGGATCCTCGATGACCTCCGGGCGGCCCATGGCGGCAAACAATCGCTTCGCGATCCCCTGGTTCGAGGCGGCGATGGACATAAACTTGCCGTCCTGGGCCTCGTAGATACCTCGGGGCGAGGCGGCGCCGGTGCTGTTTCCGACCCGGTTCTGCACCTCGCCAAGCGCCGTGTACTTCAGGAACATATCGCCAATGATGAACATCAGGGGCTCGTACAGGGCCACGTCGACGACCTCGCCCTGTCCGGTTCGCTCCCGCTTGTACAGCGACATCGCCACACCCATCGCGGCGGACAGGCCTGCGATCGAGTCCGCAAACCCAAACGGTGGCGAGGTGGGCGGGGAGTCCGGCCAACCGTTGACGTGCGCGAATCCGCTCGCCGTCTCGGCGACGGTGCCGAAACCGGGAAGGAGGCGGTTGGGTCCGGTTTGCCCGAATCCGGAGACCCGCGCCATGACGAGGCCGGAATGGTTCTGACGGAGAACGTCGTAACTGAGTCCCCATGCCTCGAGCCGGCCGGGCCGGAAGGACTCGACGACGACATCGGCGTCCGCGGCGAGGCGTCGGACCAGTTCCCTCCCCTCACCAGAGCGCAGGTCGATACCCACCGATCGCTTGCCCGCATTCAATCGGGTGAAGCCGAGCGAGAGGCCGTCTTTCTGTGGGACCCACTGCCGCGCGAAGTCACCCGTGGTGGGGTCTTCGACCTTCACCACGTCGGCGCCGAAGTCCCGAAGCATGCGTCCTGCGGTGGGCGCTGCGTACATGGTTCCCAGTTCCAGAACCTTGATGCCGGCGAGCGGGCCGGTAGTTGAGGCGGTCATCGTGTTGCGCCTATATCCGCCACTGGATGTGCTTGACCTCGAGGTACTCCCGCATACCCCATTCGCCTAGCTCACGGCCGACGCCGGAGCGTCCGTAGCCGCCGAAGGGCGCGTCGGGCCGCATCGCACCACCCCCGTTGATCCACACAGTGCCCGCACGGACCTGCTCGGCCACCCGGCGCGCTTCGGTCGGGTCGTCGCACCATACGTTGGCGGCGAGCCCATATGCGGTGTCGTTCGCGAGGCGAATTGCCTCTTGGGTGTCCTTGAACGGCACGATCACCGCAACGGGACCGAAGATTTCCTCCTGCACGGCGCGTGCGCTGTGCGGGAGGTTGCCGAGCAGGACCGGGTTGACGTACCAGCCCTTGTCAGGAATCGGCTTGGTGACCTCCAGCAGCTTCGTCCCGCCCTCGGCAACGGATGCGTCAATGAAGCCCCGGACTCGGGCCTGGTGGTCGGGCCGGATCATCGGTCCGATGTTGGTTTTGCGGTCCCACGGATCACCCACAACCATCTGGTCGAAGGCGGACGCTCCGGCCTCGAGGAACTCCTCGTAGACCGAGTCGTGGACGAGGAGCCGGGCGAGGGCGGCGCAGCCCTGTCCGCCGTTACGCGCCCACCGCAGGTGCATCTCCACAGCGATCTTCTGCACGTCGACGCCGGGCAGCACAATGCTGGGCGACTTGCCACCGAGCTCCAAGGTGACGCCGGTCAGGTTCGCAGCAGCTTGTTCCATGATCTTGGCACCAACACCGTCGGAGCCGGTGAACGACACCCGGTCCACGCCACGATGTGAGGACAGCTGCTGACCCACGTCCGCTCCGCCGATGATGACGTTCATCACCCCGGCAGGCAGACCGGCCTCGCGGATCAGGTCGCCGAGGAACAGCGTGGTCAGCGGCGTCCGCGGGGACGGCAGCAGCACAACAGTGCAGCCCGCGGCCAGCGCTGCCCCGAACTTGAAGATCGCGAGGTTCAGCGGATAGTTGTAGCCGGTGATCGCCGCGACCACGCCGACAGGCTGGTGCACCACGTCGCTCATCGTCGGATGAGGCTTGTCGAACTCACCGAGGTGGACGGTCCGGTCGAGTTTTGCCGCTTCGGCCGCCCAGCGCAGGTGCTCGTCGACGGCCATCTTGACCTGGAGGTATTCCGCGAGAGAGACGGGTGTCCCGACCTCGTTGACGATCGAGGGCAGCAGCCGGTCTGCGGCCTTCTCGAGTACGTCGGCGAGACGGTGGATGTACGTCGAACGCTCCGCGCCGCTCAGGCCCGCCCAGGCGGGGAAGGCCCGTCGTGCCGCCGCGACCGCGTCGTCGACCTGTGTCAAGGAGGCGCCGCCCACCGAGGCGATAGCCGCCTCGGTCGCCGGGTTGTAGACGTCCCAGGTCTCACCCGCGGGCTCGACCGGCTTGCCGCCGATGAGCAGCGTCCGGGTCTCCGGGACCCAGTGCTTGAGTGGATTCTGAACTTCGGTGGACGTTGTCATCAGGAACCTTCCTCGTTGGTGGGGCGCTTGGCCATCAGGCCGACGCGCTCGAGTAGACAGACCAGTTCGTCGTGCTGGTTGAAGCCCCGGTGCTCGAACCAAACGATTCCGCTGTCGGTCCGGCTCTCGGAGTCGCGCTTCTTCAAGATGGTGGTCTCACCACGGAGGGTGTCCCCGTGGAAGACGGGTTTGGGGAACGTGATCTTGTCGTAGCCCAGATTTCCCAGCGTCGTACCCATGGTGAGCTCCGGCACGTGGAACGCTCCGATCAGGGCCACGGTGAACAGGCTGTTCACGACCCGCTGGCCGTGAATGGACTTCTTCGCAAATTCTTCATCGAGATGCAGCGGTTGGACATTCATCGTCAGCGAGGTAAACATCACGTTGTCCATCTCGGTGATCGTGCGAGTCAAGCCGTGCTTGTAATGCACGCCCACCTCGAATTCCTCGAAGTACAGACCTCGCATCATTTCTTGTCCTCCCTCTGCTTGATTGCCTCGGCCCGCTCCAGCCACTGGAGAGCTTTGTCGTAGTGGGCCTTATCGATGTGAAGACCCCGGTACCGAAGGGCACCAGTACCTTCAGAAGTTGCCTGCTCGTAAGCCGCGGCCAGCCCTTCGTAGAACGCGATGTCCTGATCCGAGGGCGTGAACACGTCATTGACCACTGCGACGTGGCTGGGATGGATGGCGATCATGCCGCGAAAGCCGAGCTGCCGTCCGCGGGTCGCGAACTCGCGCAGCCCGTGCAGGTTCTCCAGATCTTCCCACAGGGCCGTCAACGCATGGATCTTCGCGTCTCTGCACGCCAGCAGTACCCGGCTGCGCAGGTACAGGGTCTCCAGTCCTTCCGGAGTCCACTCGTATCCGACCTCACGGGCGATGTCAGCGTGCTCTGCAGAAGGGCCGATCATCGCGCCGACGCGGGGTGACGCCGTCGCCACCTCGAGACAGTTGTGGATACCCCGCACCGTCTCGACAGGAACGATGTACTCGAGGCCGTCGACGTTGTTTCGGTGCTCGAAATGGTCCAGGAGCGCGTCGTACTGCAGCACATCCGTGGCCTGCTCGATCTTGGGTGTAAACACTCCCGTGAGACCGGCAACCACGGTCACCTCGAGGTCCGCGCCAGTGAGCTTGGTCGCCAGCGGGTTGACCCGGACGAACAGGCCGATCTCGCTGTTGGTCTCCCGCACTCGCGCGATCGACTCCGCGACCGTGGAGCGCGCGGCTGCCTTCTCCCCCGCGGGCACAGAGTCCTCGAGGTCCAAAACGACGCAGTCCGCGCCGGCGGCCACGGCCTTGGCCACCCATTGGGGCCGGTGACCCGGCACGAACAGGATTGATCGGTAGGGCTGCACCTGTTACCTCCCTAGTAGCTGCGCGGCAGGCCAAGCACGTGCTCGGCGACGTAGTTGAGAACCATCTCCTGACTGATCGGGGCGATCCGCATGAGCCGCGCCTCACGGAAGTACCTCTCCACGTGGAACTCCTTTCCGTAGCCGAACCCACCGTGCACCTGTAGAGCGACGTCGGCGGCGTAGAACCCCGCCTCCGCGCACAAGAATTTCGCAGCGTTGGCTTCTCGACCACAGGGCAGACCCTGGTCGACCATCCATGCCGCTTTGTCCAGCACGGCCGCGGCTGCGTCGAGCCGTACCTGCGCCTCCGCGAGCTGGAATGCGATGCCCTGGTTCTGTCCGATCGGCCGGCCGAACACGACGCGCTCCTGGGCGTAGCGAACGCCGCGACGCAACGCAGCCTGACCGATTCCCCATGCCGCGTTCGCGGATATCACGCGCTCGGCGTTGAGTCCACCGAGGATCGTCCGGAAACCGTGCCCGACCTCGCCGACCACGTCCGCGTCGGCAACGAACAGCTCGTCGATGAACAGCTCGTTGGTGTCGACAGCGTTACGCCCCATCTTTGGGATGGGTCGAATCTGAACCTTGTCGTGATCCATTTCGGCGAAAAGCAGAGTCATTCCAGCTGTCCGTTTGTCGTGAGATTCACGAGGGCTCGTGCGGCACAGAATCAGCATGCGTTCGGCCTCTTGCGCCTTGGTGATCCAAACCTTCTTGCCCGAGACCAGGAAGCCACCGTCAACCTTCTTCGCAAAGGTGGTGATGTTGGTGGTGTCGGTTCCCGCGTCAGGTTCGGTAACCGCGAAGGACGTGTGCAGCTCACCGGAGACGACCCGCGGAAGATACTTCTTCTTCATCGCATCCGAGCCGTGGTTGATGATGGGTTCGAAGCCGAAGATCCCGATGTGCACGGCACTGCATCCGCCCATGCCAGCGCCGGAGGCCGCGATCTCCCGTTCGACGATTGCCGCTTCGGTCACCCCCAGCCCCCCGCCGCCGAACTCCTCGGGAATCGTGATACCCATCCAGCCGCCTGCAGCCATGGCGTCGTAGAAGTCCCAGGGGAACTCGTGGGACTCATCATGCTCGGCCCAGTACTCGTCCGGAAAGCGCTTGCACAGGTCCCGGATGCCTTCCCGGATCTGTTCGTGCGTGTCGTTCGTGGTGAAATCCATGCACCCTGTTTCTTTTCGCGGTCAGATCGCCGGCACTGCCGTGCTGTCATAGGTGTCGGGGGTGACGCCTTGTTCACGAAGCACGGCCTTGCGCACCTTCTCCGACGGTGTCTTCGGCAGTGCGTCGACAAACCGCACGTATCGAGGAATGGCGAAGGCCGGTATCCGACCTGCACACCAGGTGAGGATCTCCGCGGCGTCAACCTGGGCGCTGGTCACGACGGTGGCCAGTACTTCGTCCTCACCGGCATCCTGGTCAGCCGGCACACCGATCACCGCGCACTCGATGATGGCGGGATGACCGAGTACGGCTTGCTCCACCTCGTAGGAGCTGATGTTCTCGCCCCGCCGTCGCAGTGCGTCCTTGTAGCGGTCGACAAAGTAGAACCACCCCTCGTCGTCCTTCCTGAGTGCGTCGCCGGTGTGAAACCACAGGTTCCGCCAGGCCTCCAGCGTCTTCTCCGGCATCCCGTAGTAGCCCATGCTGCAGGTCCATGGCTGGACGGGGCGAACCACCAGCTCGCCGACTTCTCCTAGGGACACCTCACGGTCAGTCTCGGGGTCGACCAGTCGGACATCGAACCACTCGGACGCCTGCAGACCCGCCGCCCCCGCCGGTCGATACACCCCGTAGGGGGACAGAATCGGAGCGCAGGTCTCGGTGAGCCCGAAGGCGTCGACGAAGGCCTCGATGCCGTAACGCTTTTTGAACGCATCGACAATGGTGCTGGCGGTTGGCGCGGCGTATACGCAGCGCAGCCGGTTGTCGAGGTCGTTGTCCCTGGGAGCCTGCTTCCAAGCGAAGTCCATCATGACGCCGACAAAGTTCGTGACGGTGACGTCGTCGTCGCGCACGTGGTCGATCCAACGGCTGGCACTGAACTTCGAGCGCACCACAGCGCGCGCGCCGGCGACGAGAGCGGGGTAGACCGCCATGAACTGGGCGTTCCCATGGAACAGCGGAGTGGTGGTGAGGTAGGTGTCCGCGGTGGTCAGCCGCGTCAGGGAGACCACCTCCTGGGCGAAGAAGTAGAGCTGCGAGTGCGGCATCGCCACCCCTTTGGACGGTCCTGTCGTCCCCGAGGTGAAGAAAATTGCGCCCAGCTCGTGCGGACGGGCAGCGGGCAGCGGCCCTGGCGCACCTTCCTCGAGCCTCTCCCATTCCGCGGCCTGCCAGCCGTTGCGGCGGAGCAGCTCGATGGCGGCGCCACGCTTTCCCGTTCCGGTGTCGATGACCCAGAACTTCTCGATTCCGCGTGCGTGCTCGGCGATCGCCACGAATCGTTCCGCGAACGTGTCGTCGATGACCGCCCATCGTCCGCCCACGGTCACGAGCTGATGGCGGAGGAACTCGCCTTCGTAGTTGGTGTTGATGGGTACCTCGACGAGCGCGCCGACTGCCGCCGCGAACCAGCTGCGTACCAGCTGGGATGAGTTCAGCGCCATGATGATGACGCGGTCACCCTGGGCGGCGCCGGCGCGGTACCAGCTGGAGGCGATGCGCTCGGCGCAGGACAGCATCTGACCGTAGGTCCACTTCGTGCCCTCTTCGGGGGTGACCAGGAACGGCTCCCCGCCCTGACTGGCCGCATACGTACGCAGGACGTGATTGAGCGTCCAGGTCTCAGGGTCCGGAAACGTGGGGTGGAGATCGGTGTAGACCTGCATTACGGCAGCTCCCGGTTGGGGGTGATTGCGGTGATCGCGGGGACGATTTCCTTGCCGAGCCGCCGGATGGCGGCGACAGTCTCGTCGCCATCCATTGTCGGCCACTGCGGACGCATGAGCAGGGGATCCACGGGCAACGTGGTCACCAGATCGGTGAGCGCAGCGATGACGTCGTCGGGGTTCCCGACGACAGCGTGTCCGGACACCGCCTGGGCGAACTCATGCTCGAGGTCTTGCCCCGCCATCACGTCGAGACCTTTGTTGGCGTAGGTGAGATAACGACCCTGCGCTACGCGGGCGTATTCCTGCATCGCCTTGTCGCGTGTATCGGCAACCAACACGTTGCGGCGCAGCGGCTGCGGTCCGAAGTGCTTGCCACGCTCGGCGAACAGCTCGCGGACAACGTGGAATCGTTCGAGCACCTCGTGCTTGGGGGTTTCCGGAGGGGTCGCATAGGCGTCGCCGTACGTGCCAGCACGCCGAACCCCGGCCATCGCGTGCGCCCCGATCCAGATCGGGGGATGCGGCTTCTGTACCGGCAGCAGGTGTGGCCGCACACCCTCGAGCTGGAAGTACTTCCCCTCGAAGGTGACCTCATCCTCGGTCCAGAGTCTCTTCATCAGCTGCAGCGACTCGTCGAACCGGCCAGCTCGTTGCTTGAAAGGGACATCGAGGTAGTCGAACTCCTCAGCCCGGTAGCCAAGGCCCGCCCCGAATATCAGCCGGCCCTCGGTCACCACGTCCAGCGTGGCGATCTCCTCTGCGAGCATTACCGGGTGGTACAGCGGGGCGATCATGATCTGGGTGACCAGCTTGACATCCGGCCCCACGTGGGCGGCTAGGCGGGCGAGCAGCGGAACCGGCTGTAGCCATCGCAAGTCGCCGTAGAGGAAATGCTGACCGACCGCGATATAGGTGAATCCGTTCTCTTGAGCCACATCGACGATCCGAAGGACGTCCTTGAACTGCTGAGCAGGGGTGACCGACTTAGGGACATCGCTGAGCAACAGGCCGACCTGGACCATCTCTCACCCCTTCAGTGGTGGGCTGTTACGTGTCAATCGCGCAGAGACGATTTAGTGGGCCAATCACTGTGCGGTAAGTCCTCCGTCGACCGGTATGGTGGCACCGGTGATGTAACTCGCATCATCACTGTTGAGGAAGGCGATCACCGAGGCGATCTCCTCGGGTTGTGCGCCCCGGCCGAGCGGGATCGTGGCGACGAAATCCTTGGTCAAGGCCGAAACGTCTGCCCCCGCCTCGCGGCCGAAGAACTGCGCGAGCATCGGCGTGATGACCTGTCCGGGGCAGATCACGTTGACTCGCACGTCGTCCTTGGCGCCGACGAGGGCCAGCGAGCGCGCGAAGGGGACGAGGGCGCCCTTGGTCATCGAGTAGATCGGGCTGAACGGCGAACCGACGAGTGCCGATGTAGACGAGGTCAGGGTGATCGCCCCTTTGCCCTCTGCTTTCTTGAGAAGCTCGAACCCCAGCGTCGCCGTATAATACGCGCTCTTCACGTTGACTGCGATGTTCCTGTCCCAGGAGGCGTCGTCTAGGTCGAGACCGCCGGGCCCGGGCATACCGACCTGGGCGTGCAGTGCGTGTAGCACGCCATGCTCGGCGTCGATCTTGGCGAACAGCATCTTTAGGTCTGCGTTGTTCGTCGCGTCGACCTTGACCGGCGTCGCCCGCCCGCCTTCGGCCTTGATCTCCTCCGCCACGGCCTGGGCGCCGTCTTCGGACAGATCGGCGACATAGACGTGCCCACCCTCGGCCGCGATCCGTTGACAGATGGCGCGACCCATTCCGGATCCGCCCCCCACGATTGCCGCGATACGACCTTCGTAACGACCAAGCATTCCGCTCACCTCACTGGGAAAAGAAACTCGCCGGTTGAGACTGTGCTCATGCGCGCTGGTTGAACGACCGCCCCAGAAGCTCGGACACGATACGGGTGCGCTGGATGATTGGGGTTCCCCCGGCTAAGGCCCATCCGTGCGAGTCGCGATGCAGGCGTTCGAGACCGAACTCCTCCGTGTACCCGTTACCGCCGTGCAGTTGCATCGCCATGTCCGTGACCTTTTTTGCCATCTCGTTGGCGGTAACCTTCGCCAGCGAGACCTGCAGTGAGTCGGGGAATCCGTCGCGGATGCCCGCTACCGCACGGTCGCGGAGCAGACGCGCGGCGTCGACCGCGAGAACCATGTCTGCCAGCATCATCTGGACGGCTTGGAACTCGATCAGCGTCTTCCCGAACTGGGTCCGCTCCTGGACGTAGTCGATCGTGCGGTCGAGCGCCGCTTGTCCGATGGCCAGGCTCATCGTCGTGTTGCCGAGCCGCTCGATCGAGAATGCCTCGAAAAGCTTCTTGAAGCCACCGGCACCAGCGACGATGTTTTCTTCCGGAACCACGACATCGTCGAAAAAAATGTCCGCGGAGGGGATCCCACGGAAGCCCATCAACTTCTCGCCGGCACCGTAGCTGACGCCTTTGCGGTCTGCCTCGACCAGGACAGCGCCGATCGCCTTCGACCCGACCGCGTCACTCATCCGGCAATACACCAGGTAGACGTCGGCTTCACTTCCGTTGGAGATCCACCGCTTCGTGCCGGACACCGTCACTGCACCGTTGACACAGGAGGCTTTGGTGGTCATGTCCGTCGCAGCGGAACCGGCGTGCGGCTCAGAAATCGCGACCGCCATTGTCTTCTCACCGGAAGCGATCTGCGGCAGAAACTGTTTCTTCTGGTGCTCGGTACCCATGAGCGCGATCACCCGCGCCGGTCCGGTGTTGGCCTCGAAGACCTGGAAAGCCGCGGGGCGACATTGCTTCGCGAGCTCTTCGAGCACCACCAGCGCATGGGCCAGAGGTGCCCCGGCTCCGCCGTACTCCTCCGGCAAAGTGATACCAAGGTAACCCAGCTCGCCGAGGTAGCGGCGTTCGTCGCGGGGGAAAGGGGTTCGGTTCAGATCCCATTCGGCAGCTTTGGGTGCGTAGCGCTCGCGAGCCACCCTGGCCGCGGAGGCCCGGAGCTCCTGCAGATCATCATCCATGTCGTGTGTCGGTTTCGGCATGCCCCACCTTCCAGGTCAATGATTACCCTAAACTCCGCTGAGGTCATCGAGGACAGAAGCCAACACCACAGGTTCGGTCCATCATAACTATACGCATAGATCCTGTCAACAACTCGACCCTGAACCTTATGGTCTATAGTAACCATCATCATGAATATTCGCAGCTGTGAAGGATGAGGTCATGACGCGCGCTGTCATCGTCGACGCTGTACGTTCCCCGGTGGGCAGAGGAAAAGCGCAGGGGGCTCTCGCCGGCGTCCATCCCGTTGACCTGCTCGCCCAGGTACTGGCTGCCCTCGTTGCCCGCTCGGACCTCGATCCCGGCCTCGTCGATGACGTCCTCATCGGGTGCGTCAACCAGTCGGGTGAACAATCCGCAACGCCGGGCCGCCAGGCGCTGCTCTCCGCCGGCTTTACCGCTTATGTTCCCTCGGTGACCATCGAGCGAAAGTGTGGGTCGGGACAACAGGCTGTCGACTTCGCCGTGCAGGGTGTGGTGGCCGGCGCCTATGACATCGTGATCGCTGGGGGTGTCGAGTCGATGAGCCGAGTGCCCATGGGTTCCGCCGCGATGGGCGCAGATCCGCAGGGCCCTGGCGTGAGGGCCCGCTTTCCCGGACTAGTCCCCCAAGGGGTCTCTGCAGAGCTGGTCGCCCACAAGTGGGGCCTGCACCGAGCAGACCTCGACGAATACTCCGCCCGCTCCCACGCGCGCGCGGCCCGGACCCGACAGGAAGGCTGGTTCGACAACGAGATCGTGCCGATCACCACACCGGATGCGGTCGTCTCGGTCGACGAGACCATCCGGGAGAACACCACCACCGAGCGACTGAGCAAGCTCGCCCCCGCCTTTGACAACGAGAGGTACCGGGCGATGCACCCTGAACTCGATTGGATGATCACGGCAGGCAACTCGTCCCAGATCACAGACGGTGCGTCGGCCCTGCTGATCATGTCGGAGCAAAAGGCGGCAGCGCTCGGTCTCACGCCCCGCGCCTGCATCCGCGCATCCGCCGTCGTCGGGGATGACCCGACCTTGATGCTCACCGGTCCCATCCCCGCAACGCGGAAGGTGCTCAAGAAGGCCGGGCTCTCCGTAGCGGACATCTCGTCCTTCGAAGTGAACGAGGCGTTCGCCTCCGTGCCCCTGGCCTGGCAACGAGAAATCGGCGCTTCCAGCAACATCCTGAACCCGGTCGGCGGGGCAATTGCCCTCGGCCACCCGCTCGGTGCCTCCGGGGCGCGCCTGATGACCTCCATGATCAACTACCTCGAACGAACCGGCGGACAGTTCGGTCTGCAGACGATGTGCGAGGCGGGCGGCATGGCCAACGCCACGATCATCGAGCGCGTCTAAGCAAACGACGAAGCAGGAGACAACAATGGACATGACCCAGGGATCAGCCGTCGTCACCGGTGGCGCATCCGGCCTCGGGCTCGCCACCGTGAAGCGGTTCATCGGTCTCGGCGTCCCCACGGTCATCATCGACCTACCGTCTTCCGACGGGGAGGCAGTCGCCAAGGAGCTCGGCAAGCTGGCAGTTTTTGCGGCCGCCGATGTCACCGACACCAACCCCGTCAACGCAGCCCTCCGCGTTGCCGAGGATCTTGCGCCGATCCGAGCCGTCGTGCACTGTGCCGGGCGCGGCGGAACCGTCCGCGTCGTCGAGAAGGACGGTCAGCCTGGCTCGCTCGAGATGTACGAGAACCTGGTGCGCATCAACCTCATCGGCAGCTTCAACGTCCTTCGCCTATCGGCCGCACGCATCGTGCAGAACGAGCCGATCGCCGGCGAGCGCGGAGCGATCATCATGACTGCCTCCGTCGCCGCGTGGGAGGGCCAAATAGGTCAGATTCCCTACGCGTCGGCCAAGGCAGGGGTCGTCGGCATGACCCTGGTCGCCGCCCGCGATCTCGCCCGCAAGCTGGTCCGCGTGAACAGCATCGCACCCGGGGTGTTCGACACACCGATCCTTTCCCGCTTTCCCCAAGAGGTTCGCGACGGCCTGGCCAAGCAGATCCCACACCCGTCGCGCCTCGGCCATGCAGACGAGTACGCGAAACTCGCGCTGGCGGTCATCGACAACGCGATGATCAACGGCGAGACGATCCGCATCGACGGCGCCATCCGCATGCAACCCCGGTAGGACCCACGATGGACACACCAGTTCACGTAGACCAGGTCGAGGGCGTCCAGGTCATCACCATCAACCGCCCCGAAGTGCGCAACGCCATCAATACCGAGTCCGCGGTCGCAATTGCCCGCGCACTGGACGAGCTGGACAGTTGCGCCGCCCTCGTCGCCGGGGTCATCACCGGCGCAGGCAAGACGTTCTGCACAGGAATGGACCTCAAGGCGTTCCTCGCCGGCGAGCGGCCGTCTGTGGAGGGCCGCGGCTTCGCGGGCATCACAGAGAAGTCACCAACCAAGCCGCTGATCGCGGCCGTTGAGGGCCATGCGGTGGCCGGAGGCTTCGAGATCGTGCTCGCGTGCGACCTGATCGTCGCCTCCGAAACAGCCATCTTCGGTCTCCCCGAGGTCAAACGTGGGCTGCTCGCGGGTGGTGGCGGCCTCCTCCGGCTCCCCCGCAAGGTGCCCTATCAGCTGGCCGTCGAGTGGTGCCTGACCGGTGAGTACTTCTCCGCCCAGCTCGCGCACCAGGCCCAACTCCTCAACCGGCTGGTCCCCGAGGGAACTGCGCTTGAGGAAGCAGTCGCACTGGCCAGGATTATCGCCAAGAACGGGCCCCTCGCCCTTCAGGCCACCAAGCAAATCCTGGCCGAGGCCCGCGACTGGAGCAGCGCCGAAGAGTTCGCCCGGATGCGCGAGATCTACGAGCCCGTGCGCTCTTCCGAGGACGCCAAGGAAGGTGCGCTCGCCTTCAAGGAGAAGCGCTTACCCGTGTGGAAGGGACGCTAAGCCGCTAAGCCCCGTCACCGGGCGAGGTAACCCCCGTCCACGATCACGTCCTGCCCGGTGATGTACGAGGTGGCGCGAACCAGAGCCACGCGGACACTGCCACCCGAGCCACCGTATGGGGGTGCGGAGACATCGGTCTGGCTCTGCAGATTGACGACTGCTTGGGGTGGCGCGACGCGCGCCGCCCCACCGCCTGACTCGCCCCCGGTCATTCGTAGGGTGTGAGGGTCTGTCCAGAGTGGAGTGGTTTGCGCGTGGTCGCGCGTTCGGGGTTGTGGACAGGTTGGCGGCCCGGCTGTCATGGCCGGGTGCGGTTGTCCGGTTCCTGGGTCAGGGGGTGGGCAGTAGCTGGTGGGGGTGTCAGCCGGGTGCGGAGATCGCCTCACCCCCAGCAGCGCGCATCACCGCCACATCGACCAGCACCCGGCCACAGTCATGCAGGCTCTTCGCGGTTCGAGGTGAGGGTGTGGCGTTGAGGTAGAAGGGCTCGTGACCCTTCCAGACTGGCTGGTGTTGAGACACCCAGTCGAAGGGCCACGAGCGTGGATGACGCTACTTCTGTTCTG
>JAABUI010000377.1_pt1 | contig 37037 bp, 21 predicted proteins | sample 5559111 | NCBI WGS metagenome assembly JAABUI01 (sample SAMN10711870, study PRJNA513365) | rock metagenome | isolation source: Antarctica rocks | place: Antarctica: Victoria Land, Buttleship Promontory | reverse complement strand
ACAGAATCCCCCCCATAATCGACACTCTCATCCCCCCGCACTCCATGCCTCAGCGAGATAGATAATTATGTGAGCTAAGCTGGACCGACAGCTGCACTCCCATCCACCGTCGCTGCTACATCCACGCCGCTGTCATTTGACGAACTTGAAACAGCCTGTGTGGTAGGGTAAGAGGTAGGTTGACAGGCGGCAATAGACTTTGTGGACACTGTCGATGAAAACGAGGCGGGATCGAGGCTGCTTGCCAATTTAGCCTGAGGCCTGCTGCCCGCACGAAATCGCTCCAGTGCCATACACAGAGGTCGCGAGAGAGGTTTAAGCGCATACAGCTCATCAGCTTAGGCGGATGTTGCTTCAGCAAAATGCATAACTACTGGTGGCAAGACGCGGACCAAACCTATCTATTGCACAAAATTCTATTGCTCTTCATACTTGGTGAAGTACCTGAGCACCCAGCTAAACATACTTTACTTCAGAACACATTAAACGATTCAACATGCATGGTCCGCTCACCCCACTCCACATGATCGTTGAATCCTATAAAGAGACCGGCAAAGACGTCAGCGGCCTCCCAGAGCCTGGCCAAGATGTAAGTGAGCCGGACCTGCCGCTCCTTTGACGATTCATGTGAAGTGAACATGGTCAATGTTCCAGGGTAGCCTTGTCAGCCAGAACCCTGTTGCAAAAACGGATCTTAACCCCGCCTCCTAGGTCTCTTTCTAGATCGAACGGCCCTTGAAATTTGTAGTACCTGCCTTGGTCTTCAGCTCCACATTCCAGTTCGGCTTTGAGTTTCATGAGGCCGCCTCCTACGTCAAGAACCCTTCCTCTTCTTTTTTCCCACTCCTCACAGTCCGCCTCGATGTCGTCCATATCCTCATACTCTGCAACTGGTATTATTTCCATATCTGTCTCCTTGATGAGCCGAAGGAATCTCATGGAGTTCGCCCGTCCGAAAGCCTTGATCGCGAACTCAAGGTTCTCTTCTTACCATTCATGGCCCGCCTGATACTTCAGCCAGTGACCGACAGTATCCCAAACATTGTCAAAGCTCCGATTGTCAGGAGCGGATACTTCGAATCTATACGCGTCGCCGTCTTCGTCGAAGTAAACTGAGAACGCCTGGCGTCCTGTATCGATCTGCGCGTTATCAGCAGGGCAGAATAATCTTTGATCTGGTTTTACTCATCAGCGCTTCGTACCTTTGACTCGTGGCTGAAAGCAGTTAATGATATGTTGGACCCGGACATGAAAGACACCCACTGCACCAGGGTCTTTGTCGTAGCGGTCGGCCACCAGTGGTTCTTCCAAGGATGGGTTGGCCGAGGGAAGCCTGTTCTCGTTGTTGCGACTCTGAACAAAGCCAGTCGGGTCATACTCATTTTCAGCATCTTCCAATGACTTTAATGGGGGAGAATCTTGATGACTTGTAGGGCATCGTTGCGAAGAGAAGCGGACCCAGCGTGGTGCGATTGAAAGGAACAGAAATATATATTCAGTCAGCGTCTGACTCATCCCAAACAACAAGAATGATTTTCTATAAATGCAAACCGAAAGTAGATCGCCTTTTGCGGTCAGCCACAGGGATCAAATGGGGTCCTATAAGAAACAGCACGAAACATGAGGCAGTATCACCCCTCTCACTTAACGGACCACGACGACCAACCATTGGGCTTCAATCTGGAAGCGCGCGACTCAGAGCTCTCTCACACATCCTCATCGTCCGCTTATAGAAGAACTTGATTCGCATTCTACGCTTCGAAGAGTGCCATGCCTAATGGCCAACCGTGTGTTCAAAAGCCATAGCCAGGTGCGAATAGCAGAAGTTTAATCAGCGCCAATCGGAAGTCGACTTCTGTCGCTTATCTTATTTCAGGCAGCAGCCTCACCTGAACGCTCCGGGCCCTCCTAAGCAAGTTCTCCTAGGAATGAGGCTAGGTTTGGGAGCTGGTTTTGGATTGAACGGGATCAAACTTATTTGCCTGTTCAGGCAATTCTCCCATGAGATTTCTCCTAGGAAACGAGGGAAAGTTTGAATACGACGGCCTTGTGGGATCTGCATCAAGAGATAGAGATATTTATAAATCCTTCACCTACGGCATATCGAAGGAAGAAGAAAGCGTCTAAGCCAGAGTGTTGTAAGATGATCCTGTCGGGAAGCTGGAACATCCGTGGGATCCAGGATATCGTACCTGAAGGGCGTTGAATGGTGCGTTGTCCTTCAGGCACGAGATAAGTTCGAGGTTGACTGGCACACCGACTAAGTATCTTTGCGCTTCAAGGGTGACTGGGACTCACTAGATTTGTTTGAGTCTATCCTTCAGAAGGACAAACACGCAGACTTCGGTGGCAAACACGGCCGCCGACGTGACGAGTGACGCCAGAAAATTTCGTAGCGAGAGCCCTTGGGCATGTCGTGCTGCTTCTGGTGAAGCGTAGAGCGCAGTGCCAGCACTGCCGAGCGGGGATGTCATTGTCGTTCTTCGACCAGCGCTCTCGATGTTTTCTTTCCAGGTGGTATTGTTCGCGCAGCCTTCGGTGGAGGAAGACTAATTTTAAGGATTGCATGTTAAGCTCCAGTTCTCGCTCCATCAGGCTCCAGCTTCCTCTGCATCCAATAGTGGCTCCCTTCCGCTCCGGTTTTGCTGCGTTCTCCGTGCTGCTTAATGACGTTGTCACTGCTAAAGGAAGTGAGACTTGAAATATGCAAGGTTCAGCGAAAGCAGGGAAACGACCTCGGTGACCGCTGCCAGCTCCACCTGTAAATGATTCAGAGAGAATGGCGCAGAAGCCATCAAGGCCAAGGAGAGTGAAAGAAGGAATTCCAACATGCCCTAGTGTTAAGCATCCTGATTACTCGTTGCGTTTCTCACAAATCCCCCTCAAGTGCCTTGATCATGTCATCAGCTGCATTAGCCTCTTCAACTTCATCATCTGTATCCCAGCCCGATTCATCCTCAAAGTCACAAGCGAACCCTTCGTTTGATGCGTCTGAATCTCCGTAAAAGGGAGAGGATGGCTCGGAGGGATCGCTCGTGACTTACTTCATTAGCTTTGTAATACTATTCTTGATCAAGGACTTACGAGAAAGCTGGTTCATAGCGGTCAACAAGTCAAACGCGGTATCACCACGGGACTTAGGCAGCCATTCCCCTCTAAATTGCCTAAAAGCAGGCATGATAATCTGTTCATACCAGTCTTCATTCGTAATAAGGTCATCCCATTGCCAATGACCAACTATCTCTCTTTTAGTGATCTGCCAAAGACAAACATAGTGATCGACGTAGTATTGATTCGATTTCCCGTACGGATCTAGTATCTTATAGTGATCCATCTCGGCGGCAACGTCGAGGATAGGTAAATGGTCTCTCAAACGAGTATTAGGATCAATAACAGTGAGAGTCTGAACACCTCTGTTTTTTCGCTGGGACCTGAAAGGTGCCAGTTCTTGAATCGCCGCCGGTGAGATTGTGAACGAGATGTATGGTGTTGGGGTCCATTCCTTGTGATTAAGGTGCGTAGTCAAGGAGGTCTTCCGAGACTCGATAGTGTCGAGGCGTTGATGTGGCGCTCTCGACATCATGCATCCGTTTTCATCTGGTTGGCTTCCTGAACAGTGATCCCAAGTTCTAAGCAATGGTGTATCAAAGGTTTGGGAGCGATCAGTACTCCATGGGTGTAGCTGCTCTTCCGTTACAAACACAATCCTTGACTCAGGACTCAAAAGACTTGAGACTTTGTGTTGATTAGTGACAGGATTTTCGGCCATCATCGAGGGGAGATGTGCGCGCTCCAGCTGATGGTTCTGGCAATTAAATGTACTCGTTTTGTTTTCGACAATTTGCATACCGCAGGTACACATGAGTTCGGCACAACGGCCTTCGTCCGAGCTTAAGCTTGCTGCACGAGAGCCACGCTCCTGGGTAGTCACAGACTTTGTGATCTAGTATCACCAACGCTCGCCGTCAAGCAAAGACTGGCGGTCTGCGTCATCTCTAGGATTTTGCTTAGGGTCTTGGCGCAACTGCTCGAGCTGACCTGGCCTGATCCGTGTTACCCGGAACCCTGCGCCAATCATGGCTGCCCTTGAGCGCTGTGGCTGACAAGGCTGATAGTACTTCGCAACCTCAAAGCCGAATGATTCCAGCCATACGGCAATGTCAGTGATGAAATGGCTACGCCTGCTAGTATGGCCTAACGGAAAAATGCCAAGCCCAATCTACTTCATGATGGATTTGCACGTACCCCCGGCTGCATCGCGTCGGCCTTCTACCCTGCATAACTTGCACCTCGAACGGTCTTTGAAGACTTGCAATCCACGTGCTCGATAGATCAGCGTTGTGACAACCACGAACCGTATCACAGAACATGTATGGACCGGGGTCTAATGCTGCTCATCATGGCTTTCAACAGCCTCTCAGTCGAACTTGTCTTTCCCATTCCTGATGGGTGGCGTTGCACAGCAAGGTGAGGTCCGTCGACTTCGAGCTGGAAATCCATGAAAGCAACAGAATACGACTGGAAAGTCAAGAAAGATACTTCGAATATCCCGAAGAGGCATTCACTTGGCGGATGGCGGGTAAGGAACTGAGCTTCATAAAAGCGTGGAGCATTGGTAGCATTGGCGGAGCACGGACGATTTCGCCACTGTTCTATGCCAATATGAAGCCAAAGTTGACCAAGCACTTCCCAGTCTAAGAGCTCGAAGACGGCTAATGTGAAAATTTACATATACTACACCAAGGTCTGAACAGGACATGAGAAAGATGAAAGAATAATTAATTACTCAGCTTTACCTGGTCTTTTGAGCGTCTGACAATATATCCTATAAATGAGCCAGCTTCGATTAGAACTAATTGAAATGTCACTGTGATTTGACTCAGTGATCGACCACTTCGGTGAAGTAGAGGTAACGACTCGAAAAAGATCCCAGGTAAATGTGTTCCAAGTCGGATGGCAAGCCTGAGATAGTTTGCAGGTGTTGGAGACTTGAACAACACACTAGAATTGAGCGCTCCAAGAAGGACAAGCAGAGAGACAACATTTGTAAATCTTATCAAAATCTAACAGAGCAAGGTAGATCACTTAGAAGATAGAAGTCAAATTGAAACACTAATTTTCGACCAGGAAATTGCCTACTCTAATCTCTAATGACCCATTTCCCCGCTCACCGCTAGTATGGTTGCGATTTCAGCCCTGCCGTGACAAAAATGACGTTCGCAGGAAGGTATGTCGTTGTTCATAGTCCGAGCCTCTCGTTGGAAACGAAGTGACCCCCCCCGGCACACCTGTACCCTGAAGGCTGCTTGATCCATTGAAAACCCTGGCAACACACTCCCATTTGCCGTAAGCTAGCTTGAGCCCGAGCTTCCTAACGTCTCCTTTCCTCCTCTTTGAGGCGCGCCCTCTCTAGTTCCGCTAGAGCATTTTCACGGGCTCGTCGTGCCATTTGCTCTTGCAGCCTGGCCTTTTCTCGTTTGCGTTTTATCTCCTCGATCTCGGCATCATTCTTTACTTTGATCTGCGCTAACACCTCCACTTGTGCTGCCTAGGCCTACTCAGCTTCTCGGGCCTATTCTAGCTTCCGTTCACGATCCAAAGTTTCCTCCCGCGAAAACTTTAAAGCGAGATCTACGGCCTGCTTATCGGATTGCAGCTGGTTCCAAACTTCGTCTAAAACTTCTAGATCTCGATCACTTATTGTCTATAGAGGCACGGATTCTTTCTCCTTATAAGTATCAAGAGCTTTTTCAATGTCCTACGACGTGCTCGTGGCAGTTAAGACCGGAGGTATGGCGTCGTGAACCTGAGCCAAATCCTCTAGGGAATGCGGACGTCTCCTTGGCGGAAGATTGCCGCATCTATCTCGTCGCTCAGCCAGCATGAGCGACAGGCAATCTATAGCTTCCTTCGAAGAAAGTGTTAAGGGAGACGTTAGGCTTCTCATAGCTCTAAAGGCGGAGCTAATCATGCCCTTGGCCAGAGTCTACACGTCTCTAGCGTTTCCCTAGAATGATAGGCAGGAAAGCTCCTTAAGCATACCAGCCATTTTTCTATATAGGGTAGAGAGATTTTCCTATAGAGCCGCAACGCTAATCTCCTTCTCCTTAAGGTGGCGGTCTAGCAACTATAAATAATGGTTAGGCGTTATATCACGGAATATGATCTCCTCTGAAAAGCGACTTAATAATCCCGGATTCACCGCTATAAGCCTATTCATGTTATTGTCGTAGCCTATAAGTATAATAACGACTTTACTAAGAAACTTAGGCTTAGTAATAATATCTACTAGCTTATCGATAGCCTCCGATGCGAAATAACCTTCTCTAAGGCGATATGCCTTATCTACGAAGAGTACCTTTCCTAGAGCTCTCTCGAGCATATTTCGGGTTTTAGGCCCCGTCTGTCCGATATACTATATAACGAGATTAGAGGTAGAGCACTTAATAACCTTAACGGAGGAGAGAAAGCCTATATCGTAGAATACTTTCCCTATTTTCCGAGCCGTCGTAGTTTTCCCGGTGCCTAGGACGGGTTAGAGAAGAGTTATAGATCAGGGCGAGGGGAATTACCCGGTGGACCCTTAAAGACAAAGTTTATCGGGATTTAGTCCCGAGGATCGAGTCCTCGAGCTTTTATTCTACGGACGAGCTGCTAATATCCTTTAAGCTTAGAAACGACGGCCTCGCAGCCTATAGTATCCTCGAACAGCTTTCTAAGATTCGTAGCCGTATCTACCTCTCGGTTAAAGGCTGCGTTAAAGTCCTATACTTTAAAGATGACATTAAATAACCGCTCTCCGAGCGGTTTTAACGACTGCCTAGTCTAGTAGCTAGCCTTTACCTTGCTAAGCAGATTTTCAACCTCGCTAGTATTACTAAAATAGGGCCGGTTACGAGCTCGACCGAGAACCTTAATAGCTACTAACTTCGCCTTTCCGTTATATTAAGGCCTTAGTCTTTAAGCTTAAGCTTAAGGATCTATCGTAATTCCGAGTCTAAAAAGTCTTAGAAGCGAAACGCGTCGGCTATTAGGAATCTCCGAGAGAGACTAGGATTAACATTCTAGAACATCTCTAGAATTTGATCTTTATAGCCGAGAAGAAGTATATATCGATCCTCCCCTAGGACACTTTATACCTCCGTAATAAGCGTATCGATTACTACGGTTTTATACGGATCGCTTTAGTTCCCCGTCGCACTAGTGCCGGTGTATAGCATATAGGCCTCGTCGATAATTAATACCTTACCGACTATTATCGCTAAGATTGCCTTTATATTACTCTTAGACTGCCCTAGAGCGCCGCTAATAAAGTCTACCGGGTTCTTAGTAACGACTGTTAAAATCATAATTAGCGACTAAGACGTACCCGTAGTATAGGGAAAAGATAGACCTTCGCTATTACTAAGGACGCCTAGATTAGTTAAAATCTAACCGTATAGCCTAGCAACCGAGGTCTTACCAGTGCTAGGCGATCTAAGGAAAACCCGATTAAGAGAAAACTTAATAGGCGGTATATCCTTTAGTTCCCGATGATAATTCGTCTCGATAAAGCCGAACATAGCGCGAACTAACTCTTTAACGGAATCCAGCCCTATTAGGTTCTAAAGCTTTTTCTAGGCTGTACTCTAGATAATAGCTTTAGATGGATCCGGGCTAATAAGATCTTCCTTTATTAAGAGAAAATCGTCGGGTCTTAACCCGTCTTTACGCTCTCGGTTAAGCCGCTTACCTTAACGTTCTAAGATCTTAAAGAATGTGTTCTATAGCGCCCTAGCGTTACTAAAACCGTCGCGGCCTCGACCCCTCCTAAGGCGGCGGACGACTATGCGAGCGTATAGACTACTTATACTATCCTCGACCTTCATTTCACCGCTATACTTTTTATTAATAAATTAGTCTATTATCTATAGAAATTCGCCATCTTCGTAGTCCGTAAACTAGAGCGAGTAAGGGATCCGACGACCGAGACTCGGATTATATTAGAAAAACTTCTCCATCTCCTTATTATAGCCGGCGAAGATGAAGACTATCTTACTAACGTTATTTTCGATTTCTACGAGCAGAAAATCGAGGACTGTATTACCACTATAATTATATTAAGCTATTAACTAATAGGCCTTATCCACGAAAAGAGCACCTCTACTAGTATTTTAAATCTCCTCGATGTGTTTTCTAACTATAGAAACGCCATTATTAGCAAGACGCGAGCCTATTGTTTTAATGAACGAACTTCTAGGTAAAACCCTAATAAGCGTTAAAAATTTGGCATAGAGGCGAGCAACGGTGGTTTTCCCTAAAGATGGAGTTAATCGGTTAACTAATAACAGCGACGTTAAAAGGAAAAGAGCATACCTGTTCCCGGGTTCCCTAACAACGAAATGTTAAATCGTTTATTCTTTAGGGTCGAATTCTAGCGTATAGTAGTATCGATCTTTACCTTAATTCGGAGAACCTAGGATTTAACGTCTTCTAGGCCAATCATTTCTATAATCGAGTTAATAGCGGGGTTGCTAACATTTTCCGTATCTTTCTAACGCTGCCATTCCTCCTCTAAAGGAGACTTTTAATAAGGAGTCGGTCGACGCTCCGCAGGCATTAGTTGCTAACTAGGTATAGCTAACTCATTAACTTCTGATTTAGATTCGTCGGGAGGCGCCTATTTTTAGGGTTCGGAGGGATCTTTCGAATGGGGTGGCGAGGATGTCGTGCGGTAAGCCAATGCCCTCATGGCAGCTAGGTTAGCCTTTTTCTGTTAAATAGCATCTACCCTCTCTTTCGATATCTAACCGTCCTTTAGCGCCAGCACCTCTAGATCTATCTTCTCCTCTAATTCTACCATCTATCTCGTATACTCTCGTTATTCGGTATCGCGCTTTTACTATAGTTTAAAGGCTTTTATCTGCTTACGTTCGACGGCTCGGGCCTCGTAGTCGCATTTATAACACGAGGGAGGGCGTTTCGTTTAGCACATCTATGACTATAGATGACCCTTAGGACATTGCGAGTATAGTAAATACTCGCATAGCATTTTTAAATGGTTATATAGCTAGTTGCATCGCTGTGGGCATGCGTGTATGCCGCAACTGAGTATAGTCCTACTAAAATCGAGTATTAGAGCAGAAAAGGCGATCCGTTTAATATTGCTTACTATAGCTCCTTACATCCCCTATCTAGACATTCCTCTTTAAAATCCTCAGCCCGTCGTAAGATAGACGTTCTATCTAGGTGTCTCTCGTACTTAATAGGAAATCCGTCGTAGATATTTCCCCGGTGCCTAAGGAGGTCGAAGAATTAAATCTAGATCTCTTTACCTTTACGAGTATTTAAGAAAGTCTCGGCGTCCCTAATTATAAGGAGAGCGTTACGAGCCCGCGATAGGAGAACGTTTAGCCGCTCCGGATAGGCTATGAATCTAATGTCGCGCGAGACATTGCTTCTAGTTAATGTAACGAGGACTATTTCGCTCTCTTCCCCTTAATAGTTGTCTACGTACGATAGGAGCTATTAGCGGCATATATAATAATATAACGTTTTTCAACTATTAAGTAGGAGGTGTGCGAAGTGTTTACGAAATCATGCGGGGAATTTATACTTACTAATCGTTGCGATTCGAATCGGACGCCTCGACAGACGCGCACTCGCAGCCGGTAAAAGGCCAGCACGTACTAAATCGTACGAGTCGAGATTATTAAGGATTAGGTTATTCTCCTTACTAAGTAAATCTCGTAGCAGATATAATTAGGTAAGGTAGGGAGTTAACACCACAATTTTATCCTAACTATATCCTTACTGTCCGAGATAGCGAATACACTTTAGAACTATATCTCCCTTAAAGGTGTTTCGCTTAGAAGATAAGCTTATATCTCTCCGATCCGCGACCTAAGGCATATTATCCTTAGGGTAGGTATAATTAACGAAAAGGATGTTATCTTAAAAACTACGGAGGTTAGGCCGACTTAGTATCTTAGGTGCATCGATAAGGTTAGGATATATTAGCTAACGGATAAGCGACGAGATCTCTAGACGCATCCGGTATTACTCTATAAGAATCTAATGCGGGAAGCCCTTTAGGACGAGCCGCTCGAATAAAGATCTATTAAGATCGTACCCTTTACCCTTTTCTACGCTAAGACGGTAGTTATTAACTTTTAGTCGTAGCTATTTATAATCTCCTATAAGGATCAACTGCTTAGTTCGACAGCCGAGGGCGGTGATAATATAGCTTTTAAGGATTTCGCCCGCTTCTTCTATAAGGAGCACGTCCGGGGACGCTGCCTAGAGTTCCTTTATATATATTATAGCCGCAGTCGTCGTGTAGCTAACGATGCGTTTACTCTTTATAATATAAGTATTTTTCTCGTTAAATATGCCATCGAGCCGGCTTAAGTAATTATTATACTCTTAAATAATTAGGTGAAAGTCCGAAGCTCGTTCTTTAAGTATCTCTAGCCTCTAATTAGCGAGCTTAACGTACCTCGTAGGTATATCTAAGCGCCAAATCCGATGGGATACCTTTAGGATATATTTTTTGAAAATTCCGGCATCTATACCTTAACTCTATCGATCGAGTAAGTAGAATCGATTAACTGCTTTACCCCGCTTCCTAATATATATTATACTATCCGAGGCTTCGGGTACGATTAACGTAGCATAAAAAGCCGGATCCTCGGGGGGGAATTCGAGGTACTATATTAGATGCTCCTTCTGAATAATGGCCGATTAATACCTAGCAAAAGCGTCTCGTAAGCGATCTTCGAGATGATCGAGCTCCGATCTAAGTCCTTCGATTACTCTCTAAGATACCTTACTATATTTAAAGGTAGTCGACTATTCGAAGACGCCTAAAGATTTTATACGTAGAGTCGACTTCCCTCTAAGCCGCACTAAACTTTCTAGCTAGATACCTATATTAAGTAAGTCTTCGAGGAAGTAATCGAGGGCGTAATTAGTATAGCACACGACGAGGATCGTCTTATCGGTCGAATTGTAGAGGATCTTAGCGATTAGTGCACTAATAAAAGACTTGCCGGTACCTATAAAAGATCCGGGTAAGAGTGGGAGTCCATTTAGATGAGCTAGATTAATTCTTACCTAGCGGTCCTTGGATTAAGCTAACGCTTTACGTTAACCCTAAGAGAAGAGACGTAATCTACGACACATCTAGCCGAACTAAGCTTACGGTTTTCAGAATAGGTTTTAGATCTCCCACCGGGTTAGTTTCGATCTTGCGGATGATGTCTAATGGCTAAGAAGATAGTTCGAGTGTGGATCTTAGTAAACTTAAAGAGAGTAGTTTATCTAGTAGCGGTAGGTCTTTCGCTTCCTAAAGTCGCCTTAAGACCGGTACGAACGTAAAGATAGCTATATCTATCTATATTAATATAATCCGCTTCGCCGTTTTCACTCTAAGAAGCGTATTAGTAGTGCGGGCCTCGCTTATAAATTGTAAAGTAACGATTAGGGGCTCTTCTACTAGTAAATCGATATTTCTATTAATAGTTGGGAAGGTAACGACCGCTCCGTCGGCTAGAAGGTATACTATAGACTAGTGCTTAAAAAGATTACGGTTATCCTTAAGATAGGCTTTCCGGTCCTTAGGTTTGCCCTTAAATAATCGAGGAATGTCGGACTTATATAGGAACTATATACCCCACGCCTAGCGCCTATTAGGTACACCGCAATTAATGTCGAGTAGCACTAAGTCATCGATGACTAAACCTCTATAATATCCCTTCTTCTTCTTCCCGAGCACTATCTAGAGCTCCTCGCGTATTTCTCTAAGTATATCCTCGCGGAGAAGGCGAAATTAATTATTAAGATAGACTACTAGACGAGAATATTCCCTATCGGGACCTTCGACTGCTTCGGTAATAAGAAGAAAAGGTAGCTCTTTAGAAGTGAGCTTATTAGCCGTAGGAAAGATAGAGATTTATCGAAAGTCTATAAAATCGTTATCGTGCCGGCCTCCGGGACCACATTCGCCGTCGACTAGGGCCGCCGAATTAAGGGTCGAGAGGATATGTTTAATCTTTTGACCTATTATCCGAATCTCGAAGTGAGGAGAGCTAAGTAGAAGCTCTCGTGCGGTGAGGTCTTACGCTAGGTTATAATATTCTAAGGATTTGTCTAGGGGGAGCGAGAGGAGCTCTATAAGAAGCTAAGTAAATAACTGCGTAGCGCCCTCTTATAAACTACCGTCTCTATATACCTTAACGAACACATTCTAAAAGATCGGTGGTTTTACGATACGCAGGATGACCTTACGCAGAAGGTCTCCTCCGTAGATAGTCTTTAGAGCTAGAGCTTAGAGATACCGGAGAAGCTCCGTAGCACAACTATTGATGAAAATTGGGGAGATATTAAAGCGCATATAAGCCTGCACAGACGGCAGACCATTATGACTAGATATTATCTTGTGGACGTAAGTTAGCGGATCAGCCTGCGCGCAGATGGCCTTAATAAATAGGTTGCCATTCTAAGAGGTTTATAAGATATGCTTTCCGGACAGGACACCTCGGTAATAATTGGCGAGTAGAGCACCTCTGGGGTTCTCAGGATGTGATAGAGATACGGACATTTACGACAATCATGTACGAGCTGCTATTATGAGGTCGTTGTAGCAATGACTTGACTTGACTTCAGGAATTCATTCACAACCCCGCCAAGACCTTGGGACTCGGACACCATCGGCGATCCCCGTGCCTCCACCATACTCTTTTCGGCCAAGATTTGCGGGCTTGTCGTGGCACCACTGGGTTGCCTCCACCATCATCCCTCGACCCGTTTGGAACCTTCGCAACATATCGACGGAGGATCTGCTGTTCAACCCTCACCCTTGTTCCCAAATTTGGACGGCGCTCGTTTGTATTTGCAGCTTTGCTGTTGCAGAGGTCAGAAGCTGTTCCATGTGTACGTCCTGAATCGATGTCTACCCGAGGCTCTGCTTATTATCGGTCTAACCATAGAAGCGGTGGAACGTCCCGAGCGTCTCTCACAAGCAAATGGAGAGGCGCTTCGGCTTCTCCTGATGGTGATGAGTTGCCACTAAGCGACCTGCTCGTTGGACTCAATGCTGCCGATATTTCGCCGTCGGATGGCGCCCCTTAAATATTAAATTTTTAATGTATCGCGTCCTACAATTAGCTCGATAGTAGCGAGCCTACTATTCTTATCCTAGGTAAGTCCATCTCTTATTAACTCTCTATACGGACTGAAAATCGACTGCTAACCTTCTAAACTGTAAAGGTTCTCCTACGATTTAGTCTCCTCTAGCTTATATTCGAAGGCTTAAACTAGATAAAGGCGAAGTGTTTATCGATTAAAATGCTACACGTTATAGATCCTTCCCGTTAGAGCCGATGTTTCGTGTTATATACGAGGTGCATCCCGAGATCGATTTGGAGGACGTCGATATTATTATTTATAGAAATACTATAGCTAAACTCTTTGATTTCGTTACTATGAACTTAAAGAATTTTAAGATTAATATAGAAATTATCGGAGATAAAGCCGTATTTATTAGGAAGGAAAGGAAGGCTACGGAGTTCATCGACGGATTTCGAGGATTCGGGCACACGTTCCTAGAGGAGTATATAAGATAGGGCAGCGAGGTTAAAGGGTCTAGTTCCCATCACCGAGTCGCCGAATACGAATTTGCTAGTTTAAAATATCTCCTTCGCTTCGAGAGCGACGGTTATCTTATAGAGAAGGCTACGAGTATCTAAAAAGCTACTCCAGCACGACAAGGAGGTAAGGCCGATCTCATCGATACTACGACTTTACTAAGCTCCGGTAATATTATGACGATCGGTGAAAGGCGGCCTACTACGGGGCATGGACTTATTATCCGTACCGGAGGTAGCGAGGTCGATTAAGTAGCCGTGGTCGAGATCAAAACCCGTGCTATTTATAAAGTCCTAGACATAGTTATCGTGTTGCCTCGACTTTAGATATCCTAGACGCCAAATCTAATTACTACTTATTATACAGCTTTTTGCAAAAACACTGGCCACGGCGCTAGTGGAAAAAAAAATTCGCGCCACCACGAAAAATTGGCCTGTAGGCAAAATCGAGTATGTAGCCACCGTAGACCTTATAGATAGCTGTTTAATAGATAGAATTAATAGAATATTAATAGAATTCGCTGTTTACTTAGTAAATAGCCTACACATTAACTATGTATATAGTATATTTAATAGCCATATAGGGCAAATATCAGCTATATAGCCAAACAACAGCTATGTAGCGATGTGGCTAAACATCAGCCATGTAGCCAAACGTCAGCCATGTAGCCAAACGTCAGCCATGTAGCCAAGCAACAACTATGTAGCGATGTGGCTAAATATCAGCTATGTGGCTAAACGTCAGCCATATGGCTAAATAGTAGCGATGTAGCTATATAGCTAAGCATTAGCCATGTGGCCAAATATCAGCGATATAGCGATGTGGCCATATGGCAGCCATGTAACCTGTTTACCTAGTAGCCACATAGCTATAGCCTATCAGCCATATAGCTACATCGCTACCATCTAGCCATATCGCTATATCGCTGATATCTAGCCACATAGCTGATATTGAGCTATATCGCTACATCGCTACATCGCTGATATTTGGCCACATGGCTGATGTTTGGCTACATAGCTGATGTTTGGCCATATGGCTGTTGCTTAGCCCATATGGCTATCGCTACCGTTTGGCCATATAGCTGATGTTTGGCCACATGGCTGATATTTGGCTACATCGCTATATCGCTACTGTTTGGCCATATGGCTGATGTTTGTGTTAGAATTCGGTGAACGACTTGATTTGGTTCTATGGGAGACGTGTCATATTTATGCTACATGCCAAGCATATAGGGCTGAGGCTGAATTCCAACAGTTTGGCCACATGGCTGATATTTAGCTACATCGCTATATCGCTACTGTTTGGCCATATGGCTGATGTTTGGCCATATGGCTGATATTTAGCTACATAGCTACATCGCTACTGTTTGGCCACATGGCTGATGTTTGGCTACATAGCTACATCGCTACAGTTTGGCCATATGGCTGACGTTTGGCTACATGGCTGACGTTTGGCTACATGGCTACATCGCTGATATTTAGGCTAATTATTTAGCAAATAGCGAGGTCTAATAATTATCTATTGGTTCTATCTATTTAATAGCTATTTAAAGGGTCTATAGTGGCTATATACTCGATTACACTTATTGGCCTATTTCTCGTGGTCGCGCAAATTATTTTTTTCCACTAGCGCCGTGCCCAGTGTTTTTGCAAAAAGCTGTAAAGGTGGCCGATTTAATAATGTGCAAATCCTTAACGTGCGCAAAGACATTAGAGGCTAGGAGGAGCAAAATTCGGTAAATCTGCGAAAACTGGACACCGTTATACGACGGATTATCGACACTGTCCGGAACACCATTACCATGAAATACCGTATCAGGCGAAGCGACAGCGGAAAATTGGAAATACGGGAGCTTAATATTAGTCATCAAAACGCTCTACCTAACGACCTGTGCCTCAAGTTGAGGGAGGAGAAGGGCCTCGAGGATGAGAATGACGGATGGAAGCAAATGGGACAGGGCAGCCCTGCGAGGGATTTTCGCGAAGACTACGACTTTGAAGGTGACCAGGACTATGATGATCGGGACGATGAGTCTGATAAGAACTTCACCGCATGCAGTTCAGAGGACTGTGGGAATTGTGGACATTGTGATTACTAGCGCTGTAGCCTGAAAACCAGTTGTTGGCAAAACCAGGTGCAGTGACACCAATATCGTATCTGGTAAGCCAGATGGATGACATGGAGAATTATATCAATACCGTTCCTTCTTGCAGAGCTAGACGTAAAACATAGTATCCCGAAGATCTAAATGAACATCGCGAGTCCATCGGGCGTCAAAGGCGCCGGCTCCGCCACCGGGGGAACTCTCCAACCGATATGTTTATCCAAAAGGCTCAGGTCAAGCTTGAGTGTATTTACGAACTCATCGACAGACTTTATTGTCGTGTTTCTCAAGTATTCCACTATACCTGTCAGGTTTTGTATTTGAAGACTCCGAAGCACCAAGAGACTACACTGCCTGCACCCTCGATGATTGTGGTTACCCTCAAAGGGCCTTGGTCTTTTTGCAGTGTGGATATATCTCGTGCAACTGCCAGCGTAAAGCGGAGCAAAATACTTAGGATACAGATAGATTGGCCGTTATAATATTTGACGTCTCCACCAAATCTAGATAGCAGTACTAGTTCGTCCGAGCTCTACGACTCGCCCCACCTGTCTCTTCTTCCGCCATTTTGCCTTCTAACGTCTTTCACGCATTATTAAATAATCCACAACTTAGAGGCGTATTGCTCGACAACGGTTAGATCTATCAGAGCAAGATATATCCATCAGCTCAGGTACTCTTATTCGTTCTACCACTAGTAATCGTGATCTCTCCGAACCCGTAGATAGTTAACTTAGACAGCTCGGATAGGTCTTAATAGGGCTTATTACTATAGCAGGGTTAGTAGTCGCTCTACCTCCTAGCTATCGTTTAGAGCTTATAAGGTTACAGCATTGCCCTATATAGGGTCCGATCCTTAGCTTTACCCATCTCAACGGTCATAGCCACCGCAACCGCCATCCTCCCTCTAATTACAGGTGTTACCCTACCAGGTGTTCGATCCCTGACTCGTGGCTCCTATAGCCGTAGAGACGCTAAGCCTCTCTTCTCTTAGTCTACTATAATCATAATTATAGTCCTCTTTATCTACGACATAATCATCGCTACCCTAGCTCTTACCTATATAGCTCCGCCGAGCGACCTTAGCTGCCATCTCGAACGTCAATAGGCCTAGCTATTTTCCAATAAGAACGCGGACGTAATCCGCAGGATCCAGGATCGCCACTAGTGCTGTGGATTTAATTCTATGCTAGACAGAGCGTGGCCCTTCCCAGATGGGAGTCATACTGCGGCGGCTTACCACGAAGCCTTTAGCAGACAGCGGAGCTGCTTTGGGGGATGGAGACCGTTGGAGTTGGTGAACGACTTTATTTGGTTCTATAGGAGACGTGTTATATTTATGCTATGTGCCAAGCATATAGGGCTGAGGCTGATTCCCAACGCTCCCCTATCAGCAAAAGAACTGTATATGCTGGCCCAGATGGCCTAAATCCATAGCTTCTTAATGGTGTAGCTCCTCATGGAATGGCTACCCTTGGTGTTGCTCCCCTGGAACCGTGTTCCTTCTCGGAATGTCCTGCTTTGAAGCCTCATCAAACCCGTAAAACCTCCTGATTCTCTCGTGATTCGCTGGTGGAGGTGAAAATCGGGAAGAGTGCTGGTAGACGTGTGTCTTCGTTTAAGACTTCTTGACGTGGCTTGCTGTAAGATAGGCGATTTGACGTAGCGTTTCGCTCGTCGTGATGACTCTTTTAGTCGTTAAGGTAGGTGGAGGTGGTATAATATCCTTTCTCTCCCCTCGTACTATATCTAGCTACCTTAATATAGTGGAAGATATCCTTCCACCGGTTGCGCTTCCGCTTCTTCTCTCCCTTATTTCCTAGCTCTTATAGCCCCACTAGCATTATACTCGCCTCGTTTCTCTCGCCGGTGCGCTTTCGTCATCGACTGCGTATCTGGTTATCGTGGTCGAATATCTCGTAGGAGGGAGGAATTTACGTATAAAGTCGCGTGCTGAGAGGAGAACCACAGCGGTATTCTCCCTCGCAAAACCCTTCTTAGGTAAGAATACGACGTGATATCACGAAGGAAGCCGTCTCCGGGTGCAATAGATGCGTCGAACCCGGGCTCATAACCCGTTGGAGTTAGTAAACGACTTATTTGGTTCTATGGGAGACGTGTTATATTTATGCTATGTGCCAAGCATATAGGGCTGAGGCTGATTCCTAACGGAGATAAGACGAGCAGGTTATTGGCGGTTTAATACTCGTCGTCGCGGTTATGGCTTTCCTCCTTAAGGTATATCTCCGCCTCGAAATTCTAAATTTATTAATATAACCGCTAACCTAGAAAACTAGGTCCTAGTGCTCGTAATAGATTAAAACCGTAATCTATTCTAATCGTCCACTCGAAGCACTTCCTCTACCTTTACTACCGATGGAGACTAACGCGCGGATAACACCCTACGGATAATCTAGGGAAGCACGTACCACGACGATCTATTAGTAGAGACCGATAGACCGGTAGTCGACTCGTAGTCGTATAGCGCAGGCGACGATCGAGGGATCTATATAAGTCCGGCGATGTAACTATAGAGACTTTATAGTAAGGGAAACGAATAGAGAGAAGTCTAATATCGTATATAGGCCTAGAATTAGTATAGGTAATCGCCTAAGCCTTAATATAAGATAACCTTAATTAGACTTCTAGGACTATAAGCTAGTTTTAAGACGCAGAAAAATAAGAAGACGTCTATATTTTCGATAAGAAAAGTATAAAGAGAACTTGCCCTTATATAAGCTATATCTTCTTCCTCTATATCTTAGCCTATCTAATATCCGATATTTTAAACTATCTAAACTTTAAAATCCCTTATTCCCTCTTAAGTTATATAATTTTAGATTATATAGCTTTACTATTCGGTGGAACTCTCTAACTAATAATTTATCCACCTATATATAGGTTTATATTAAGCTTAAATCTATTTATAAACTTATCTATAGACTTTACTATCGTATCCCTTAAGAATTCTAGTATACCTAATAGGTTTTACACGTCTTACTATAATATTTACTTATCTATTTCGGCTACTTATATTACTAATCTTAATCGATTCGCTTCTTCTTCGGCTATTTCCTTAAGTTCTATCGCCTTTATTACCTAATTCTTTAACTTATTTATCTTAGCGGTTAGGGTAAGCTTATCTAATTTTAATCGTTCGATTACTATAATAAAGCTAGTTTAGGATTCCGGTAGCGATTTTATAAAAATCGTACCCTATCTTCCCTCGTTTAGTTCCCTTCCTATAAAGGTACTTAACTCGGGTGCTAGGGTAGCTTCGAATAATACACCGACTTCTCGACCTAGTTCCTTATAAGCCCCGATAGTATACTTACTTAATTACTTTTTAAAGAGGTAACTTTTCTCTAGTAATATTTACTAGACGTATAGATCTTCTATACTTATAATAAGCCGTACTTCTACTAGCTTAACGTTAATACCGAGCTTAGCTACTTAAGACGTCGTTAGCGGTTAGTATTCTCTATTAGGTAACTCGACCTTACGGATATACTCGGATAATTTCTTACGGTACTTTATTCTATAAGCGGCGCGGTTTAGATTACTAGATCGAAGTATAGCTATACGAAGTCTTTTACACCCGTAGAAGAGATATAAGGATCTTAAATTTTAGTTAATACGGGTAAGCGAGGAAGTACGAAGGGTATTCGACTTCTTAAGTTTAAGATAAGCTTATTAGGACTACTTCTAGTAACCTCCCCTCTAAAAATAGCTACTAATCCTAGCTCTTTAGATAGGACGCTATTCTTAGTAAAACCGATGCTATTTTTAATAGAAATAAAGGGTATAAAGACCCTAAATAACCCTATAGGAATTATTCTTTTATTTATTTATTTATTTATTCCTTATACGAAAAAGATTATATAGAATAGAATCTCTTAAGTCCACCCTTTAAACTTATTTACTAGAACCTACCTCCCGCTTCTTAAAAGTCGGCGTTAGTCCTAGTATAGGACCTATCCGGTATATAACGACCTATAAAACTAGAAAGCGCCCTCGAATAATATTCTAAAGCGATTAAGATAGGGGACTCGTATATGCACGTGAGACGTACCGTTAAGAAAAGCTCGAGGAGCGTAAAAAACGCCGAGAATAGTCGGCGTCTAATCCCGAATATTCGACGGTAGTAAATATTAAAGAGTGCCTACTAGAAGTATAAATATTATATATAAAATAGCTTACTGCCGAAGAAAACTATATAAAGGAGGTCGCGAAGATTCCGGGCGTAACTACGATTAAGTTTAAGAAGAATAGAAAAGAGGTAGAAAGGGTAACTAAGGTATTATAGTCTCGAGAACGAACTTCGGATTACTACGGCGATGGCCTCTAAGGTCTTTTTCGAGCTTTATAGAGAACTAAGTTCGTAGAGTAAATGCCTAAGCTCGATAATATAGCGAACTCTAAGAATTATATAATCTTTCTAAAAGGAATTCTATAAATAATCGTATATAGGAGCCGAGCTTTAAAACGTGGTCTACGTTTAAGCGGTGTCGAGGAAGCACGTAATTATAGATTTTCGATTATATACGTGACCTTTAAACGTAGACTACGTCTAAGGCTAACTATAGAGCTAAGCCGATTAAAGTTTATACGCTAAGGTTCGCCTTTTAGTGTCGAAGCGACTAGTATAACTTATAAAGGTTTAGTAATTTAACTCTTAACGTAGATATAGATTAAGATAACTATAAAAATTCTATATATACTTAAGTATAATAAGAGAATGGACGCGTAAAGCCAAAGTATAGTAGACCCTTACCTATTCCTATTATCCTTTTACGAGAGCTTCCGGTAGCGGGTAACGCGAATTATTACTTAACCTTATACTACCGGCGTGAGGTAATTTAAGCTAATAATATTAGTAAGAGGAGATCCTCCTTCCGCTATTCGTTCTAGAGGAACGTATGCTATATAAGTTAGAGACGTATAGATAGTAATATAGATTTAAACTCACCCGCGCTAGCTCTTTCGTAGATGCGGATATAGTCTCCGAAAGGAAGCCGGCAACGGTAGGGGACTAGCGATGTAAATCGTCTGCACCGATAGTTCCATTGCGCCTATTACGCTTTTCTATTAGCTGTATTATAATGTCTCCTAGGGCCTATAAGTCTAAATAATCTCGCCGATCTTCTGGTAATTTACTATACTATCGATTAGTAAGAGTCGATAGGGTCTTTAACGTGGCGTACTAATCTTAATAACTCCCTCCTAGTTTATAAGAACGCTGGAGTAGGTGAGATTACTATGCACTAGCTTGTCGGATTCAAGGAACTCGATCCCACTAAAAATCTATATTCTTTAGTATAAGTACTATATTAAACGGTATAATCGAGTCACCTAGCTAATAATCGCTATAATATAATTCTCGCGGGGGTACCGAGGTGCTGTAACGATTTAAAGAAGGGAAATCGTTATATATTTAGAAATAATATATAAGACGTTTTCGAAGTAGAAGACTTCGATATAGCTTATAAAATAGCTAGTTTAGACGATTTCTAGGATATAACGGAGTATCGATAGCTTATTTTCAGCGCTTAGACCCGATAATTCCTTAACTACGACTAAGCTATAGGTAGGATATTTCCTCTCCGCTACGGTAATAAGCCCGCCTAGCTTAATCTAATATTCCTTAGTATAGGTCTTCTACGGAGATTCGTTCTTTACTATTAGAGGTAGTATAAATAGTTAGACTTAGGGCCTTATCGAAGCAGACATATCGTGAAGCCCGTTAAGGGAGTTATTATCTAGTAATACCTTTATAGCGACTATATTAGTGCCCTAAGGGTGGTGCCCGTTCTTAGCCTTAGCGGAGGCTTTTAGCCTTAGAAATCTTAAAATTAGAAGCTTCGGAAACCTAGACTTAGCGTCGTTACGCCCTTCGTCCTCTACGGGCCGTTTTCGTTTCTTCTTTAACTTATCTATAATATACTTTATTAGCACCGTAGGACGAGACTTATTTATAGACTAGGGAGCGGGATCGCTAGAGGGTAACGGCCTAGCCGTAGGAATCGGGTCTACGGGTCCCGTATTATTGAAGTTAAGTTAGGTACCGGTAGAGTTATAATCTATTTTCCGTATAAGATAGATATAGCGAGTGTTATAAAGAATCGCCGAGTAAAGTTAGTTATCGATAATATCGGTGAAACGTAGAGTCTAGAGAACGAAGTGTAGCCCTTTACTTAAGTAGAGGCTAGAGCTAGCTTAGAACCCGCTTCTAGAGGGGACTATATCTAGCTACCTCTAGAAGAGTAGGGTCCGCGTCTAGATTTAGCGCTAACCTATATCGGCAAATCTCAAAAGTTTATTTTAGTACGCTTTTTTGGATATTATCGGAAAAATTAGGTTTTAGCATAATTTAGCACGTTTCGCACGTTCCGCCTATATCTAACGCTTTTAGCTATATTAGTAACCTAGGTTACTAACACCCGAAATAGTAACCCTAAAATTTGGCCGTATAAACCCTAAAGGCCTTACGACCGTGGCCTGAAGGCCTTATAACCGTGGCCCTAAAGGCCTTACGACCGTAGCCCCGCGTACTACTATCATCGCTATGCGTATAACCCTAGCCATTACCCGGGCTTAACCCGGGCACCACCCCCGCGAGAGAATCGGCCGAATCGACCGAATTTAGGGTCTTATTTTAGGTGGTGTTAGTAGTTCATCCCCTATAGCCTTCCCGAGTGTTTTAGTCGATTATAAATATTAAAAAAATCGAAAAAATCGAACTTTTAAAAATCACGTGATTTACTAAAAAATCGTGATTTTGCTAAACCTGCTAAAATCGTAATATTAGTACGCGCATTTGCTAATTACGATAAAATTACGATTTTACCCGTATTTCCGGAGTTAGCAAATCCGGATTTAATATAAACTTTTGAGATTTGCCGATATAGTCGTCTAGGTTATACCCTTCCGGAGTCTATAATATTATTCTCCTATCTTCTTACCTAAGTATTACTAAATACTTCTAATTCGTATAGTAAGGTTAGTATCTCTATCTACCGTTAACCTATATAATACGACAGCCGCGGGTAGAGCGGTAAGAAGCGGAACTCGAAGCGGAGAAGCGCGTTAAGTTTAAAGGCACCGCACGCATTAGGCTCGAGTATCTAGATTTCCCCCGATATAGAGCTAACGAGAACGTAGAAAGATTGAAATTATATATCGAAGAGGAGGGGTGCTACCGGCTTAACCGTAAGTATTACGTATTTACCGTTATCGGCTAAGAACTTCTGGATAGCGCTATTAAAGCTTCTAATACCTCCCGTATAGTATTATTAAGTAACGCGTAAGGCTAATAGCCCACCTTATACTTTCTATTAGGAGTCCGACTTAAGTATTTACGGGGCTAGGATCGACTTCGAGCCGGTCGGGAGTTACTGCCGCCTAAAGACCGGTGGTAGACGGTGGATCTCTACCCTAGCGGTAAGGAAATCCTACTTTAGCTCTACTTACTATTTTCCTCTAACTTTTTACTAGATATTAGTATAAAATTAGAAAGAGCCCTTAGAGAAGGGTTCTCGAACGAAGGGTAGCCCTCTAACGGGTAGATCTTCCGCAATATCCGCTAGTATATCCTATAAGATAATCTCGTGGCCGAGCGCTAGTAGTAGGCACGCCTTAGTAGTAAGAATAAAAAACGAGACCTAAAGAGATTACTCCGCTACGAGAGATATACGACGGCCTTAGACGCCCTCCTAGATATCCCCGGCCTATAGAAAGGAGTCGGGGGTATATAGAAGAAGATAATGGACCTAAGATGCGAGGAGGTAGGTTACCCACCGCTATGTCTAGGACGCGCTGATAAGATCGGTTACTAGGAAGTTCTTTACTACCTAGAACATATCCGAGTATTCTAGTCTAATCTACTCTAAAATGACGTACACTAGATATAACGGCTAGATTATATTACTATAAAAGCTTTAGAGTGTAAAGCCCCGGGGGTATCGATGAAAGATCTTATATTCCTATATAGCAAAATATAGAAAGGGGCGATGTTCTACGCCTTTAACGAGCGGGAGCGTAATACGATTTTTAACGCTTTAAAATTACTCGACGGTCTCGTCCTATTCTTCTATACGTTTTTTAAAGACTTTAAATGCCTTCGAATATAGGGTTAATGCGCGAAAATGTTAAAACGAGTTAATCGCGGTAAAGAAGGTCTAGGTAGAACGGTGTTTACGGCGTTAGAGTAGGCCTTTAATGGGATAGACTAGAATATCGATCGTTACCTTATTTAAATAGCCGAGTCCGTGTTTATAACTATTCCTAGGACTATCACCGATTGTGTAGATCTAGGATATCGATAACTCTTCCTCTACGTTATACGCCATCACCGCGAGATAATACCTAGATCGACGAAGATGGAGCTTAAAGGGAGAAAGAAAATAATAGAAGGTATATATATTCCCGAGAAGGTAGATAAGGTTATATAGTACAGATTTGTAGCTTTAGCGGATCGGCTAGGGTTCGCGTCTACGGAGATTATATCGTTAAAATCTATAGATAAGGCCGTCGTCGAGGTCTTATCTAAACGGGTAAAGCCGCCGCTCGTCACCGTAGAGTCCGGCGAATCCGAAGAGCGTAGGAGCGGACGCCTATTCGACCTAGCATATAAGTAGAGCTAAGATAGTCTCTTTCTAGAGGACGTATATAGTATAGCTAAAAGATAAGGTCGCGGGATTACACCTTTCTTTGCGAGGAGGTCTATATACCTAGCCTTTCTTAGTTAACTACTATTTATAGGTTAGACGGTAGTATAAACGCCTCCCGCCTAGGTAGCGGAGTGGTATTAGTAAGAGACGCGCGATTAATTAATAAGCGAATAAGACGTAGATCGAGGAGAGGTAGTGTCGGGAGTTAATGCTTAAATAGAGGTAAACTAAGGAGAGGCAGCCTTAGAGGATACCGCTCTAGCATAGTCTAGCTAATAAGGGCTAGTTCCGCGAGAGACTCGCGAAGAGGCACGCCGGATGCTTAGCGACGCGGTCCTACCTTAGAACCCTCCGTCGGACCGGGAGGCCCTTCCCGAAGAGATTATTAAGCCTCTAGAGATATATAACGGTCACGTCGGTTAGGATTCCGAGGCGCCGTCGATTATTAGGTTAAGTTATTACTCGACGGAGGACGAAGACTTCGAGGTAGGCTATTTAATTAACTACTCTATTAACGTTCCGCTAGATAACGTTTCTTAGGGAGTAGCCCTAGCGCTAGCCTATGCCGAGGACGATAGTTATATTTCTCGGAGTCACCGACGGTATTAAAGTCCGGGTTAAGTTCGTCCTTCGTAAAGGGTATAATTAGGTAGATTAGAAAGATTTATTAATTAATCTATCTAATCTATCTTAGGTCGAACGCGTAGTAGAAGAGTATACGCGAAATAGGCGTTTCTATTTAATACGACCTTACGATCTATAGCCCCTTCCGAGTACTTCGAAGCCGTCGTCGGTGACGGTATAAACGTTATACTTTTAATTCCGGAAAGGAGCGTTAATATTAACTATAACCTTTTAGCATCTACTAGAAAACTAGGTATTAACGCTAAGAGGATAGGAGGAAATATAATACGCTAAAAAGAGCGGCCATCGACGACCTATTTAATATAATCTCCTATTTTGCCCTTATAAATACTATAGCTTCGTCCCCTTACTAGTCACGTCCGCCCGTATTTCACGTTATTTAGAATTTATAAGACTACTATTCGTGACTCGTAAAGTCTTCCTAGGCTGTCGTTACCTATCTAAGTTTATTTATATTATAAAAAGGTCGGATAACGGTTTCCTTAATATACATCTCGTCTGTAATACGTGCCCCTCCTAATGCCCTCGTTCCTTTACTTACCTATTTTAGACCGGTAGCTAATTAGTTTTCACCGATAAGGCCCTCCGCTCCGTGGTCTAAACGACCACCGAGACCGTCTATATTCGGGACTAATCTACGCCCGCCTCTTACGCGTATCTTAGTAATATAGGTCGTCCGATTTAAATATAAAACGGATAATATATAATTAATCTCACCTAGAAGGAGTGGCCTTTAGTATTCGTTAGCGCTAGCGGCCCGCTCTCGATTATTACTATACTAGTAATACTATACTAGGAGTACGTAAGTCGGTTATAAGCTAAGCGTTATTAAAAACGGCCGGAGTAGGAAGTCTAGTAGGGGAGCTGAGACGAGAGTAGACGGGAGAAATCCCGCACTTAGCGGGTGAAATTAAACTAGAAAAGCTTACTATCGGAGTGCCTAAGTTCGTTCGATCTCTTAGGTAAAGCTACCGAGAAGTAGATATCTACCGAGAAGTAGATATCTAAATAGACCGGAGTGGGGAAAGCGAAGGGCCTAAAGTAAGGCTATCGGAGCTTTTCTAGACTTATAAAGTACGTTTATAACCGTTCCCGAGAGGTGTAACTATACCACATAGCTCTAGGAGTGCATCGAGGTCCTAGCGACTATATTCCGTATCCGTATTAAGTAGCGTATTATCGCTTTCGAGTCTAAGTATCTCGGCTAGGGCCTAGCCTCTAATTAGAGAATATGATAGCGCGCTCGCCGATCGTAATAAGACTGCCGACTATGATAGGATCGATTCTATCGTAGTTAGTAAGTTCTTAAAAGGAGCTACCTTTAAGGTTCTTAAGCTAGCGTTAGTAATATTAGCGGATAAAGTTTAAGCGAAATAGTACGGATCCTCGAAGTAGGATTCACCGTACTTACTTCTTATTAGATAGGCTCTTTAGTAATAGTAGTAGAATTTCCTTTCCGAAGCGCCGAATTATAGTAGACTAAGGCTTCCTATTCCACCTCTAATCTTTGACTTTTTTGACAGCCGCTGCTCTCTACGCTTCCTCGTGCATCCGTCGGATTTTCTCGCTAGCGGTGGCCGCGTCTTCGTCCGTATAAGCTATATTCGGAAATATTAAGTCTATAATACGATTTAGCACTCGTAAGTTTAGTCGAAGGGCCTACTTCGAGGTGATATTACGAGAGGATTCTTATATCGTCTCGGAATCCTCTTAAAGGAAAAATAACGGGTTCTTTTAGGCGAATTCGTAAAAGTCGAAGAACTAGGATAGAGCGAATCTTTTACGGGATCTATATAGCTATTCCCCTATCTTAGTAACCTCCAGCTCGTTCCTAAGTATTAAGAGTATTTAAGCTATTTAGAGCGAGCGAAGCGTATCGTATAAACTACTAGTATAAGGCGTACCGGTCCTATAGCTTAGAACTAGCGAACTTTAGCTGGGATGAGAGCGTAGACGGAAAAGAGTATACTTTAGATCCCTTAGAACTTCTACGCTACCGATGAGGCGGAGCTTACTAAGGAGATTAGGCGGTATAGCTGAGACCTCTACCGCCCCTTTATCTAACGCGTGAAGCTATATATACGTAGAGGTTCCGTTTAGTTTCGAAGCTAGTGTAGTATAGACCTCCTCTTAAGGTTTAGGTACGGCAACCGCGTCCGAACCTAGCTTCCTCTTCTTTCCTCGGTGACTAACGTAGCCTTATAAGGGTTTATCGATGGGAGTGTGATCCGCGGTGTATATCGGCGAGTTCCTCTCGCTCGCCGCGGGGGAGATTCGATATATAGCGCTAGCTTTTATACTCTTTGAAATTCTTTAGACCTAGGTATCCTCTCCGGCTCCGGCTGAAGAGAGTAGTATAACGGTGTCCGGTACGATAATCGATAATAGCCTGCCCCTCGTACTACGTCGTTGACCGATAGACTTATTCCGATCTATACCTCGCCTATTAGTACTATAAAGTGGCCCGGAGTTATCGAGAACGTCGGGTGAAGCGTGAGACTATAGGGTCGAAGGCGCCGCGTCTAGCGCCTACTAGTTCCTATGCATAGAAGACTTAAGCTCGGATTAGATAAGACTTTTTAAAATCGATTAAATGGCGTGATATTAGTCGGGATTATAATGCGCGTATTTAAAGATAAAAGAACGGAACTAAAATATAAAGGACGGTTAGCCGCGACATAGATAGGTTTTTTAGGACTAGCGTACCTCGCTTAAATCGTAATAGACGAAACGATCTATTATGCCTAGTTGTCGCGAGAAAGTTATATAGCGGTATGGACGAGTGGGTTAGAGATGTAGGATATGGGAATGCTTCTTTATAGTACTACGGGGCTGTGTCCCGTTAAAATACCCTTTAGACGTAGGCCACGTTTTAGAGCCTTAATTAGAAGTTTAAATAGAGTTTAACCTTATAAAAGCTTATTTTAACGGGGGGACTATTTTCGATACCTCTCTAGATATCTAAATATACCTTAGCCCGTCGCATCTTCTTTAGAAGACGTTTTCTTCTTCCTAATACACCGCCGTAGTTTACACCTTTAGACTATTTATATATCTCTACTAATACGTCCTCATCTCCATTCTTCGTCCATCCCCTCCTCACTATTATGAATATTACCTAAGTTTATGCGATTGCCGCAGGGGGCGTCTTCGTCCTACTGCTCACCGTCAAGAGCGTTTCTTCTATTCAGTAAGTTCTCCGTGCTCTTGCTATTCTCGTGGCCAAACACCTCACCTATCCGTTCATCGTACGACGTCACCGCCTTCTGGGACCGTGGAGCCGCGCCGATGTCCTTCTTCAACTTATTTATTTTACGATCAATATGTTTTGCATGACTTTTCGCGTCACCTCTGTCAAAGAGGCTGGGGCTCGAGCGGGAACGATGATCAATATGGCACCGCCTTTCTTCGGGTTTCATTTGAGCTTTTTGGCTGATATTCTAGGAATCTCCTTGTCTAATTACCGGCGGATCCACCGCATGACGGGGTGATGTCACTCCTTCTCGGTCTTGTCCATGCTCTCGCGGCCATTCATGGTGATCCGTCATTTTTGCACGACATGCCTAAGAATCTGTACGCTGTCATAGTAAGTCGCTGCACAATTTCACCCTTCGAACATGGAAACTTATATTTCCACAGGGGGGATCTTCTCTTGGTCTACTAATGCTGCTCTCTCTACCGGTTTTCCGCAAGCCGTCATACGAATTATTCCTTCGCAGTCACCAAGCGCTGGCATTTCTACGCTCTTTGGCGACATCTGGGTTCGAAGTCCCTGCTTATTCGGATCTGTCTCTATGTCTCCACCGGGATACTCGGCCTAACTTCGTCCCTCCAACTCTGCAGCATTCTATATCGCAATGCCAGTTTTCGACGAGGCTTCCCGCGAGCGCGGATGACCAGGATGAATGGTGGGATCAAAGTCGCCGTGATAGTCCCCTCCAGGCTGCAGATAAAACCCGGGCAGTACATCAACCTATGGATTCCGTCAGTCAGCTTTTGGTCCTTCTTACAAAGTCATCCTTTTATGATCGCGTCCTGTACAGACGGAGAGCAGACGACATTGGAACTTCTGGTTGGGCCGCAGAAAGGACTCAGTTCTAAATTCCTGCGGAATACCACATATGGCTCTGGTTCAGCGCCAGCCGATCTTCGTCTAGCGCTGTCCAGCGGGCCGCACGGGCTCAGCGCGCCTCTGGCGGAATTCGAGACAGTTCTCTTGGTCGCTTCGGGGCTTGGAATAGTTGCTCAGCTACCATATCTTCGGCACCTGATTCGTGGCTACAACGACTTTCAAGTTCGCACTCGTCGTATTCACTTGGTCTGGCAGCTTGAAAGCCTGGGTAAGCAGACCGGCATCCCCCCCTGGACCGGTAGCTAACATAGATAGAGGACGGGGCTCTGGCGCAGGATTTGCTCAACCAAGCGCTGAAGGAAGACACCTTGGATGATGGCTACGTCAGCCTATCGTGCCCCAGGTTCATGATCGTTTTGCTGAATCTTTCCCTGATCCTGTCAATCTCCGTTTACTATGCCTCGGGGAATGCTGATCGTACTTTACTCAACGAAGGGCGACATCGGCGGGTCTCCATCCGTCACGGTTTGATGCATCTAGCGGACCTATTACGAGCGGAGATAGCAGGAGTGCGTTCGTTGGCGACGTCAGAAGAAGAGCAAGAGCATAGCTGGGATGAAAAGACGCGAGTAGAAGAAGAATTGGTAGGGGCTGGCCCGGATATCTCAGCCGAGCTTGATTCTGGAAGATCCAAGACAGGGAAGAAGGGCGGAAGGATGCTCGTAACAGGTAAGGCCCGTTGCGCACCGCCATGAGCAACACTGATTGGTGCTGCAGTATCTGCTTCCAATGATGTTCGGGATGATTTGCGAGATCTTGTGAGAGGTTATTTGGACGAAAGCGTTAGCTTGCTAGAGCTGGAGTATCAACCTTGAAAAACTATTGCGAATAGTAGCTAAGGGATGTAGAACTTAATTATGATTATAAGCTGCTATTCAATATCATTATCGTTTACTTGCAAGTTTTATGAAGATTTTCAATCGGACTTTAACGTAGATAGATTCAATGAGCCTTGTAGTGGAATAAGGGATTGATATAGAAACGGAACTGGGGATGGACCTAGAGAGTGAGGTCTGGGCCTCGAGAAACAGGGACAGACCATGGCTGGAGGGATAGGCCTTCATCGAGGGATGGACCTAGGGAGTGAGGGATGGGCCTCGAGAAAGGGGACAGACCACAACCCGCTCTTTCTGTCAGCGCCGTCCAGAATGACTAGTATAGGCTGTTTTGAGAACGAAACCATAGCTAAGCTAGTTAGCTTAATGGATGGTCTTTAAAAGCATTTCAGTCTACAATGAATTTCAATTTCTAAGCTCTTCTATTTTATCCTCGTATCATAAGTTATAGCGACTACGATTATAAAATTTGGTATTTATGAAAGAGGTGATTTGAATAGGGTTTATGGATACGTTACTTACAGGCTTTTTAATAACTCGAACTACTCCGATATTACCGTCCGCCTTATAGCATCCGGAATAGAATTTCCTACTTATCGAGTATTTCTCGCTTACTATAGTTACACACTATATAAAGTCCTTATAGAAAATCTAGAGACCGAGGTCCTACATATCTCTTTCCTTAATAATAATACTAGCGTATATTCCTATTAGAGGCGCATTAAAAGTAGATATCTTCGATCTACCTAAATAATTACTGAGCTTTAAAAATAGACCTTACGTAGTCTAAAAGTCTTCTAGCTATTATAGATAGTCTCTAAAATATTTATAGCTTAAAGATAACGGCTAAGTAGAAGGGCCTTATCGCTAAAAGTCTCGGCTCGGAAGGCCCGTAAGAGAAGAGAAAAATATAGGAAGTAGCCGAATACCTATTAGAGAGTTCTAAACGGGGAAAGCTTACTCCGGAAATTACCTATCCTTAGGACTATACTACTACTATATTACTAGAGATTGCCCTTACTTCTAATATAGATGAGGCTTACGATCTACCTAATTTAGCTAATAATAAGGCTCTATTACTCTCGGACTTAGATAGGCTTTCCCTAATAAATGATATAGAAGCGCTATTCTCGTCTAACCTAGATCTATATCTAGCTTTTAGCTCGCCACCCGTAGACTTTAGCTAAAGGATTAATACTACTACTATCGACCCGCTAGAGGCGCCTAGCGATATTATCCTCTTTACGGATCCTTAACCTAATTTAGATACTTTTAATAGCGATGCCGTCCTAGGCTACGGAGCTAATTATCCTATCGTTAGTACTTAGGATAGCGATCTACTTACCGTTTCCCCTAGATATACTATTCTCCCTATAGAGAGTATATATCGATCGCTAACTAAGATTATATTCGATAAAATAGAAAACCTCGGGTTACCCTTTATATATACTAATACTAGGATAAACCTAAGCCTAAGCTACGGTTACGACTAAGCTAACCGAAAAAGCGGCTAGCTCTAAAGACTTTTAGCCGGCAAAGCTAGCCAAAGCGGCGGCCGTCTCGAAAAAATGCTCGGTAATCTCGGTAATTAGTAGTCGTTAGATTATCTTTATAAGCGCTAGCATAATTAACTAAATTAAGAGGAAGATTAGTATTTATTAGATAATCTACTTTACTACCTTAGGGCTAATCTCTATATAGTACTATCTTAATTTTATATAATAAATAGTTATACTTCGCGTAATCTACTAATCCGAAGTAGCGTTATCTCCGGGTAAAGTAAGTAGAGGAGTTCCGGAGACTATAGTAAGTCTATAGGTAATAGCTACTAATTAGCGTACGTCTCTATCCTACGCGTCCGCTTTAACCTTTAGTTAATTAGACTATCTTCTAGCTTTCTAGCAATCTCTCCTTAGTCTAATACTCTCCTTCCGTAATACTAGAAACGCCGTTTTAGCCCTTTCTAACTCGCCCTCTAGCTTAGCTCGCTACCTACCCTCTATTTTAGTAGAGTTTTACTATTAACGGGCTTCGGCTTAGAGTAGAGTAACTTTACTCTATAGTTAGGTAATATACGCTATAAAACTAGCTTCCGGTATTTCGTCTTCGACTAATCCCCGATCCTTAAGTATGCTCGTATCCGATAGTCGATAATCTTTCTCTAGCGTGTCTATCGGCCCTTAATAAGTTATATATAAAGGTTCCTTCGGTAAAGCTTTAAAAAATATACCGATACCTTATATAAGTTACGTATATACGCTAGTTAATAGTTTACTTAAGTTTTTCTCGAAGAGATACTCCTTTTATAGAAGGACGCTCTACCTATACGTATCTTCCTTCCGCGGGAGTATACGAATATCTCCCGGGGGCACATCGAGTCCGAGCTTAGAACCTATTATTATATTTAGTAATAAGTAACGTGGTTATTCGAAAGCCTTACGAATATAATCTAATAGTATTTCCCGATATCGCGTTCGTTACCTTACTCGATACTTACTTTATCTTAATCTTAGTCCGCCGTTTATATCTAAATCTATATCGAGATTTCTAGGAGTCGAATTATATACTCGCTAATAAAAGTATCGAAACGAAGATATAGTAAAGGTATAATCCTAGAGCACTCGATCTATTTTCGTAATATAGTCTTATCCTAAGTAAAGTAAATTATAAAAGCTTATTACACCGTTAACCGGTAGTCCTAACTACGCGCGCGTCTGTAATAGGTAGCTTTATCTAGCCGTATCTAGACGCTTAGTTATTACTATATAGGTTTTTTATTATATATACGTACTCGGATAAGTTTCTACCGGCTTAATAATATAGACCTCCTATAGATACTAGCCCTTACCTTTTATAACTCTCCACGTCCTATAGACTATAGCCTATTATAGAGAAATAATAATAGTAAGCTTTAGCCCACTTTAGATCTAAGCATTCTCTATTTTATAGAATATCACCTATCCTTTATTTCTATCGTTCCGCTCTTTAATCTTATTATTCCTCATTTAGTATATTACCTTAATAGTAGAGTTAATACTCTAATTTTCTCGAGCTAATTTCTATTAGGAGGACGTCTATTTAAATAAATTCTAATAAATCGTTAGCTTTAGTTATTATCGAGCCTAAGAAGAAGATAACTCTACTATTAGACCGGCGCTATTAGGAATCGAACCTAGCGTGTCCCCGCGCGACGAGAAAGATGCAACTACTACTAGAGCTAATGGTACGACTATTAGACTAGCGCTATTAGGAATCGAACCTAATAACCCTAAGCGTGCTAGGAAATAACTAGGAGGTAAAAGGGTCCTCTCGCGTCTCGATTCTTTTCTTATATGAAAACACGTTACGTCGACCTATATTAAGCCTCTCGTCCGTAGCTAAGGTGGTATATAGGGTTCCTAGAAGTAATATATAGCTCCTATAGGATAAGCTAGCAGCGCTATAATCCTAGGAGCGTGTCTCTACCTACGAATACGTGCGCTTTAATGTATCCTAAAACGGGACGATAACGTTAGAGCCTCGGTCGGGGCGTAGCGAGAATGCTGCGAGGGTATAAAATACCTTATACCCTCCGTTTCCTCTGTCCTTTCTATAACTAACTTTAATACCTTAGCCCGCTAAACCGATATACCTTATTTACATCTTAGCCTAGATTTAAGGCCCTCTACTTATAGTGCCTTAATTTAATAACGATACCTATAGCGCTAGTTTATAGAGTAGCTTCGTCTAGCCCCTAGCCTCGCATAGCTTAGATAACGAGAGAACGTCCGAGATTTATCTATTATAGAGCTAATAGTGTGTAGAGGTGCTAATAGCAACCTTTTGCTAGAGCTAGCGCTATTCGAAATAGAGAAGTAGACGTCTACCGGCGATATTACTAGCGATAATTATAGGTTCTAAGGAGGCGCCATACTTACGGCCGAGGTTCCTACCGGCCCTAAGACTTAGGGAGCCTTATCTAATAGTACTTCTCACCTAGCGAGCGTACTTAAAGTTATTAATAAGCTAGCACATCGGGGGAATTTATCCCCTTAAGTAACCTCCGCGAACTTAGGCGGTAACCGATATATAGGGATTACGGTAGAGAATCTATTCGAAGACGACCTAAGGGATATCTACCCTATAGAGACTAATTTTAGGGCTTTCTTTTAGGATCTCGATTTAATAGGAATATTCTCGACTATAGACTAGGCATAAATCCTTTAGTCTAATCTCTCGCTTATAGGAGCTACCGTCGAGGCTCTACCTATAGAGCCCGCCTATAGCTCCTAACGTTAAGTCTAGGTAATATCGGAATAGTCTATTAACGCCGAAATGAGGAGTCGCTTAACTAATTTTAATTTCGATAATGGCTTTAATAGTACTAGCTATAGAAACACCTCTAACTCTAACGGGAAATATAATAGAGCGGTGCTAAGACCCTTACTTAAAGAAGATCCCGATAGCGATACTACGTTCGAAATCGGTAGTAATCGTAGCCTAAACCGATATACTATAAATAAAGAAAATGGCCTAGACTCTAACGCTATAAAGGCCTTATATAAGGTACTCCGAAATCTACCTCCCTCTTAAGATACGCCGGCTCTAGATACGGAATTAGTAGTGCCGAATAAGCCTTTAATAGCGTAAATTCTAAGGCGGTAGAAGCGGAAAGAAAAACGGATAATAGGTGAGATAAGAGACTCTTTAGAGCTATTAAATACTAAGATAATATAGGAAGTCCTAATTCCCTAATTAGACGAGCCCGACGTTCGAAAAGACCTTATGCCAAGTCCCCTAAGTACGCTAATATACTAAGGTTAACCTTCTTTTAAGATAGAGCGAGTTAGAAAGCTATATAGAATACTAGTAGATTAAATTTAAGAATTATAAGTCCAAAATTTAAGGATCGCTTAAAATAATAAATTATTATATCGAAATATTTAAAGTAGAGGCTTAGGAAGGCCTTAAGGTTTATTAAAGATAGTCTTAGGGGTTACAAAAGGAAATAAGCGAATTCAGGTCTTATTTAGAGTCGATGTGGTTTGATTAAACATAGGTATCTAGTTTCGTTTTACCTAGTCTTGCTCTACTCGTAAATCGATTAAGTTATAATAGAATAGTTAATATATAGTGGACTTACCTCTTATTAATTACTATTTAACGTTATCTAAATCCGTCTTAAATTAGATATTATTATCGAGTTAAAATTAGTCTCGGTATATAGGGTCTATTTTTAGGTTAAGTCTAAGTGTCGGTAGCCCTATTTTAGGAGTAAGCGTAGGCTGGAAAGATATAAAAAGTAAGATATATTTCGTCCTCGCTTATAGAACCTAGGCTTCTTATTAATCGAAAAGTTACTCTTTACTAATTACTAACTTCCTTTATTAGTAGCTATCTACTATAGAGGACTCCTAGGGTATATCGAACTAACCGGGATAGTTAACTTACGATAGAGAGGAAGAGAGTATTACTTAAGCCGAACGAGATTATAAAATTAGTCGTATAAATACCGCTCCTAAGGATAATATATTTAGAGAAAAATATACTTATATAGCTACTATAGTATAATATAAGGTAGCTTTTAAAGAAATAAGTCGCCTTATATATCCCGATAAATAGGAAGCTAAAGGGCGAACGGAGATTACTAATCGAGTAATAAAGAGTAAGATATCTTTAGAAATAATTAAGATAAGATAGACTAAATATATTAGAACTTAATAATACTATAGATCGATTATAGCTCCCTAAGGACCCTTAACTAGATCCGCCCGGAGAAGAGTAAAGATCGAAAGCTTTTTATTCGAAAATATATAGAATGGCGCCCTTTAAAGGATCGATTCGTCGTCTATAAATATTCCCTAATAGTTCGGTAGCTTAATAAGGTATTATTATAACTAATAACTAAATAGAAGAAAAGAATAGGGTAAAAGGTTAGGCTTCTAAGAGAGGCTATTTTCCCGTCGCACGTTTTTAGGAGCTATACGCTACTACCGCCGCCTTAAGACTCGACTATAAAAATAATAACGACCCGAATCGTAGAGAGACTATTAAGAAATTTTATACCCTTCATCTCTTAGATATAGCGGCGTACTATAGTAAATAGTATTATCCTAAATCTTAGGCTATTAAGTTAGATAATCTAGGCGTCGATCCTCCGGTAGACGACGATATAAAGAAGGCTAACTTATTATAGAAAGATAATTATAGTCTAGCTCTTAGTCTTAATCCTCTAGTTAAGGGAAACGGAGCTTACTCTAGAGGGACCTAAGGGGCTTAATTTCCTAGGACCCCGCCCCTAGGAACCTAGCCTTTAGGGACCTAACCTCTAGGAACTCAATTTCCTAGGACCTAGCCTTTAGGGGCTTAACCTCTAGGGGCTTAATTTCCTAGGACCTAGCCTTTAGGGACCTAACCTCTAGGAACTTAATTTCCTAGGACCTAGGCTTTAGGGACCTAACCTCTAGGGGCTTAACCGACGGTAGCCTAAAGTAATAGCGACGTTATAGATATTAACGATCGCATGTCCGCCCTTACTATATAAGGTGACCCCGTTTTAGTAAAGCGTTAAGTTATAAAAACGTACTAATATCTAGTCTTCTAGCGGGGTAGGCTATACGGCCCGTAATATATATAGCTACTAGATTCGGTCGTTAGCGTTAGAAACGCTAAAACTATTAATACTATATATAGGCCGGATGAAGCGTAGATTAAGTTACGTAAGGGCAAATATTAGGGGATTCGCTAGATAGCGTTAACTATGGACGGGGCTATTACTATAGGAGTAGGTACTTAGCTACCCGTCTACGTCTACGTAGTTTAGATCGATAATAAACCGGACACGCTATTATAGCGAAGCGATGTTCTTAAAGTAGCGAGCTAGATCCGAGTCGATAAAGATATTAAATACTTTAATTTGATTTAATTGTTTATACGCCTACTCTAGTAAAACTATATTACTAATAAGGGTGTTCCTTATACCTTCTACCCCCGAGTATTAGACGTGCTCGTTAGCCGCTAGAGAAACCGTTAAGCCTACGCTCTAG
>JAABUI010000376.1_pt1 | contig 37133 bp, 49 predicted proteins | sample 5559111 | NCBI WGS metagenome assembly JAABUI01 (sample SAMN10711870, study PRJNA513365) | rock metagenome | isolation source: Antarctica rocks | place: Antarctica: Victoria Land, Buttleship Promontory | reverse complement strand
GCGCAGGCTCGTCTGCTAACACTGGCTGGCCTCACCGCCATTTGCATTGCGCACAGCATTCACTCTAAGGTTTCTGCTGAAGCAGTGCCATTACTGTAAGCAGACTTTTGACGGCAGCTGTATGTCAGCTCGGTTCTTTTGAGGGTTGTGTCACACAGTGTCTGCACTTCAGGCTGGGCTATAAGGGCATTTTGATAAAAGCTTCATCAACAGATGTATTGCCAGCAGGGCTGCAGATGTCAGCCACATCCTTCACTTGCTGCGACACACACCATCAGTAGCCAACAATCACTGCTGGCTGCAACTGCATCACCAAAACTGTGCTATCATGCTGCCAGTCTTGAGCTGCATCACACATTGCTTGTGAGCCTTTGCTGCCATTGTCGCCATTGTCTCACACCTCACCGCCTTACATGCATGCACACAGTGCATATTCTTTGCCCCTTCTCACAGGCAGCTCTGGAGCTGACAGAGGCTCAGCAGGTGGATATGATGTACCTCAGGATGCTGTTTTATGCCAGCCTGGGTGCGCTGTCACGCCAGCGCAAAGAGCTGCTGCAGGAAGCCAGTCACTTGACTGAAGTGCCGGCTGAAGACATGGATCCAGTCCAGGCCGCCTCCCGACTGGCAACAACCAACGTCCTTGCACAGCAGCTGCATGACAACAGCGCTGCAGAGTTCAAGACCTACATGCAGGTCACTTCTGCTTACTGCCGTGGGGTGAGTCCGATGATATGTGACTGCACAAGCAGATGAATACAGTTGCATGACACAGGGACAATACAAGAGTGTTCACGCACCTGATCCATCTTCACAAAAGGCACATTCTGTTGCAATCTGCTGTAGCTGCTGTAGCTGCTGTAGCTCCCTTTTGTTTGCTGAGCTGCTTGTTTGATCACATCATTTGCATGTGATTTCAAATAGTACTCATATCATTTGATGCATCCCCTATCATATCTTATCACGTGCATGAGTAGCTGACGTCATGCTGAGAAATCAGCATGCCGCAAAACCAGCCTGATAGTCATTGCTGCAGGAGTAGAGGCTTGAAGTCACAGTCACTCAAAGAGCTGATACAACATGCTGTGACATTGCAGATCCTAACATACATGCAGCAGGCAACATGCATCGCAATGGCGTTTCCGTACATAGCAGACGAACCACGCATCCTTGAGACGCTTGCAGCTCAGCGCAATGAAACTCCTCTGAGCATGCTGACTCAGCCAGCAGGACTTGATGATTTTGAGCATGACTCCAGCTGGTTGCAGATTGCAAGCTACTTGAGCTCTGAGACACAGGATAAGCTCAATGAACATGTTCCTCTTATGTCAAACCATTTGGTGGCTTTGTTCCAAATGCCCAGAGGAGATGCAGTGCCTAATCATGAAATCAGTTCAAAGGAGCAAAATTTGGCAAACAATGCTGCTGCGTGGCTGCAACAGTGACCAGCTTCTCCTCACCAGAACTGTTTTGGAAGCTGCTACATAACGTCTTCTAGCTGACTTGAAAAATGCAACTTTAATTGAAACACTTTGTTGCTTGTAGTGATACAATTTTGGGCTGCTATTCTTTTGTAGGCTAGGTATATATAGTATGGTATTACCTGACTGACCACATGGTACAATTGAGTGGTCTGCTGACATATATGTCTATATAGAGCTGTACCTGCTGCCTGGATTGATTAACCAACCGCACATGAAAAGTACTGTTTGAAAGCACTTGCCAATGAGGTGCTGCATCAAGCGCGTGGTGACCGTTGCAAGAGCACGAACATTGGTCACCATGTGCTCAATCAGGCTCAAGCTTGCCAGGGAGCTGTGTACGCAAGCTTATCATTAGTTTGATGCAGCCTGTCAAATGTCTCCCACTGATGCAGAAAAGAGCTTCCACGTACAGCAGCAGGATTTGCAAAAGTGAGGAAAACTTCAAATTTTTAGAACAGCGGCTGATCCTGAGCTTTTAGACGTGTCCATTGTGCATGATCATGAGCATGGGTGCTTCGGAGGTGTGTTCATCCTCTGTTGTGGCGGGGCAATAACTGATTTGGCTTGAAGTCAATGTCACAAGCTGTGACGCATCCTTGCTTGCGACCTGAGTAATTTCTATTTCCTGCATTATCTTTCCTGTGACAGAACGTACTGGAAATTATGTCACGCATTTGAAACAGCTTTGTCACAACTCGACCGTAACTGCAACAGTATGACAAAGGCTTACCCTGGACTGAAGAGCATGCTTTAGATGCCCAGCGAGGCCTCAGTAGCACGATTACAATGTTGCGCGACGTTGGTTGTAACATGCAAGAAGCTTTTGCCAGCTTTCCAACGACAGCCGGTCACAATGGAGTCGGACTCCACCACATACAGTTTAATGTCTCTGCAACAAGACATCCCGGACGAGCTCCCAAGCTGGGACTTTGCGGAGGACGTCCTCGGGGGTTTTGATCAATTCTTGGACGTCAACAGCATCTCTCAAATAGACGAGAGTATATCTGCGGTCAGAAGAGAGCAGGCTCCGGCCGCTGCAGAGCCTGCAGGCCCCTCGATATCAGATGCCGACGAGCCTGCGCACGCGAGCCGGCCCTCCAGTTCTCGTAGCGATCCGGACGGAAAGAAACAGCGGCAAAATCGGCAAGCACAGCAGAGATTCCGTCAGAGACAGAGGGTAAGAATTGGGTGTAAATTTACCCCTGTCTCCGTGCTGCAGTGTACACATGTACAGATTGTGCCAGCTCCTGAGTGATGAAGTATGCGCAGCTCCACGCAGATTGTCGTGCGTACCTTGTGCACGGACTCTGGTACGCAACAACGTAGCATGAAGAGCTTCATTTGTTAGCGTCGCTTGCAGGCTCGGGCGGAGAGCCTGGAAGCTCAGGTGGCCCTCACAACGGCTCAGGTGCAGGAGTTGCAAGCAAGTCAAAGGCAGCTGGAAGCAAGGAATGCGCTGCTTGAATCTGTTGCAAGCAATCTGACATCTGATGTGCAGGAAGCATCTGTGGTAAGCTACCAAAATTTGCCATCACACACTGGACGATGCGTATCAGCTGAGCATATACCTGGTTTGAACCAGTTCATACACCTAAGACTGCCAATTCTGCGCTGTTTGCATGCAGCACTGCATGTATACAGCTTGACAGCCAGGCTTTGCCAATGGACAGTCAGCAACACAACCATAGCAATGTTGAGCAATGACCTGCATGTACTATACATGCGCATGAGGCACTCCATATGGATGCATTTCAAGCACAATTCTGGCTAGCAATGCACTTTCTGAAGTTTGCAATTTTTCTGTTCCTGGTCATCCGCATGCGCACCAGCACAACTACTTTAGCTTGTCTACCACGCATTGCTGAATGTCAAAAAGTGCATTTAGCTGATGGGAAAGCAAGACCCAGCAACGTTGACCGCACACAGATTAGTATATTTGTCTGTGAGCCCGACTGTAGTGACTGCAACACAAGCCCTCTGCAAAGCATTACATGCAAGGATGGGCCTTACCTGCAGGACAGGCCTTAGCTGCAGCTGCAAGCATGATGTTTGCACAGACCTGCCAGGCTGGCATCTGATAATATATCATGTTTCACAGGCTGAGGCTGATTGGAGTCACCTGCCAGCAACAGCCTCGGACCAGCAGCGCACAATTGTCCTGTCAGTGACAGATGGTGAGGACCTAATCAGGAGTGTGCAAGACATCAGCAGGATGCCCTTCACCGAATCTGTCAGCCTGTACACGGTGGGATTTCATCACACGCTCATCACATGTAGATTGCCCTCAAGTTTGGCTGCAACACGGCATAGCAAGGACAATGCATAAGTTTGGTGTAACACATGGTGATTGGAGCAAACCTAGTGTTGAATCAGGGCAGTAGGAATGTTCTGACGCAGTCGGGATGTGCCTAAAGTCTCAGCAGTAGCTGGATCAGCGCTCCAGTTCTTGTTGTAGGGTGTCCTCCAGGATATCATCGAAGCCAAGCGCTTCTTTGTCACCAAAGGCTGCCACCAAAGAGGCTCCACCACCTGTGTGCTGCCCTAGGGCTTTACCTTAGGCTACTCAACTTTGCCAATAAGTCTTGCATAGTATACTAAATGCACCATGTATGCTGCAAAGTGAACTCCCATATACTACATGTGACAGAAATGTGTGGTTACCAAGCACTGCCCTTACGTCTTCACTGATGGTCATAGTCAGAGAAATCACTGACCTGAGTTACATGCAGGCGTATGCTCGCAAGATCAGCCAGTGTCTGACGCAGATAGCTCAACAGAATGGTAGCACTTCTGACCTCATGAAAGAGCTCCACACATGGACATCTGAAGTGAGCGCCATGCTGGTGTTCCTAGCAGTGGGGAACCTTCAAAACTACCTGACCTTCACCAGTAGCAGGCTAGATGGCAACATCGGCCCTAGTGTGTCACAGCTTCCTGATACCTTCTACCACGACTTTGTGGTGAGTAGCAGGGCTGTGCTGCCTTATTGCAAAGTCCATCTCTGCTGAGTGTCATTGAGTACATCTTTGTTAAGTGCACCTGTGCTGAGTACAAATGTGCTGAGTGCTTTGTGCTGAGTGCACCAGGATGCGCCGGTTGCAGTCAAACAACTTCAAAAGTACTGACAATATACACCTGTGTTCATCTGTGGCCCTATATTTAAAATTGCATGCTGCAGACCAGGCTGCATCTAACAGAAGCACAGAGGACTGACTTGATGCATCTGAGGCGCCTGTTTTATGCTAAAATGGGAGCCCTGAAGCGCGAGCGCAAGCAGCTGCTACAGCAGGTGCCTACAGGAGCAGCACAATCAACAGTGGAGGCCAGCACTAGACTGGCAGAAATCACAGCCATTGCACAGCAGCTGCATGACAACAGCGCTGCAGAGTTCAAAACCTACATGCAGTTTGGCTCAGCCTACCGGCGGGGGGTGAGTCACTGCTCGGTGCACTTGCTGACTTGGCCGGTGACTGAATTGCACAGAGTGCCTGTCGCTCCTTTCACACGGTGCTATTGCAGCTGTATTCTTGTCAGTTTCATTGACTCAATCGTCTTTCACACGAGCAACGTTTTACAAGAAGTCACTGTCGCAAATGCCTTGCTGGCAGACCGCATATGACGTTTGCAGTTGCTGCAACTGCACAACTGGACTTCTGCATCAAGTATTGCAATTGGCATGAGCTGAATGGAAGGCGCTGCTTTAGTCGTGTTTGTGCTGAACTGCAATCACCTGATGTCAAACAGCATACTTGCTGCATGGCTGAGGCACCAACAAGTGTGGTGCGTGCGTGTGTGCGCAGATCTTGACCCTGATGCAGCAGGCAGTGTGCATCGTGAAGGGCTTCCCCTACATTCCAGACAAACCAAGGATCCTTGAGGTCCTGGCAAATCAGCGCAGCGAAATGCCCATATTGGTTCTCAGTCAGCCTCTGGGCATTGATGATGTTGAGCACCACACCAACTGGCAGCTTGTGGTAAACTACCTCAGGATGGTCACCAAGGAGAACTTGCACCTGTACCTTCCCCTGACCAGTCCTTCCTGAGCTTACGCCAGATGTGTTCATAGTTAGCTTAAGGTCCTCATTTAACCAATGTAAGGCCTCACTTAGCTGCTGCAGTAACGCAACAATGATAGCACCCTCCTTGGGAGCCAAGACTTGCCATGATTGATGGCAGGTTTGAGACAGCAAATTTGCCTTTGAAGGATGAATGGCAGCAACATTGCTGTGTGTACTGGGCACAACCATGGGGCGGTGATATTAGTGCACATCAATGATGTTAGGATGAGGTAGTGATCATGAGGGGTCACTGCAATGATGAATCAGCATCGATGCCTGCGTCATATGCTAATTCATGACTAGCTAGCACGACTTGTTTGCTTGTCGAGGCGCGGTTGCTAAGAGCAGTGTGAAACGCAGACTCGACTTCCTTGCATTTGCAAAAGTAAGCGCACGAGCTGACAGCATAACTTAGAGGAAAGGTTTGGATTTTGCGCATGTACATGAAGTCAGCTGACCTGCAGAGAGATTGCGGTCAAAGGTCTACGGACATCTCAATCCCTGGGACGGGCAGTGTCCTGGCCAAAAGGCCAATAGAAGTCTCGATTGATTATGTCACGCTCTTGAGAGCATTCTGCAATACCACCACCGTAACTACCGTAAGATGACAAAAGCCTCTCCTTGAAGTTTTAAGTCAGATGCATCTCAACTGCAGAGCAATTAGGCTTGCGCTTGTAGGGCTGGAGCCGACGGTAGCAGCATGATTGGTACAAATAGTCAAATGCAATGGTGTCAGACTCCAGTTTGTACTGAGTCATGTCGCAACAACAGGACACCCTAAACGATCCTCCGACCCTTCCAACCTGGGACTTTTCCGACGATTTGCTGTTAGGCCTTGATCCGTATGGTGACACGAGCACTAGTTTAGAAGAGACGCCCAGCCCCGGTGTCGGTACACCCGCTGAGCAGCCTTTCAGCGTAGAGCAGGCTGGGCCATCAAGTGGCGCAGCACAGTTCGAGCGTGCTAGCAAACCACCGAGAGGTGTCCGGAAGCAGTCTCAAAACCGTCAGGCGCAGCATCGTTTCAGGCAAAGACAGAAGGTGCGGTGCTAGCGTTTGCCCTGTTTCAAAATTCCCTCTGCCCTTGTCACCACTCACCCGCACGTCTCCGCGTGTAAGAACCTGCACAAGACCCCATGAGTACATGCTGATACCAGCTGCCATAATGAAGTGGGCGTTGCCCAATGCAGGCTCGAAACGAGAATCTACAAGCCCAGCTAGCAGCTGCCACAACTCAACTCCATGACCTGCAAGCTCGCCAACAGCAGTTAGAAGCAAGGAATGCCTCCCTTGAGTCATTCGCCAGCACTGCCCTCAGCCCTGACCCTTTGGGACCACCCGTGGTACGTCAGAACATGCTCCTTCCTGCACAGACTCTGCCTGCAGCATGCATCTTTAATGGACCGTCTGCTTGAGCATACCTTTCAAACATGCACACGCAGGCCTTCAGGAGAAGAAGCATGATGGGTCAGTGCGCAGAAAGTCAGTCTGTCTCATGGACTGCAGGCTGATGCAGACTGGAGCAATCTCACATCAAGTGTGGCAGGTGATGATCAGCAGCGCATCACATTGACAGTCTTGCCAAATCAATTCTTAGTCAAGACTATACCAGAAGTAGGCAGAATGCCTTTTACTGAATTTGCCTCACTCTATGCGGTAAGCCTGCTTTGCCTGCATCGCACTGCAGATGTCACACATCAATACTGCTGGACGCACCACAGAGCAAGATCTTGCCTGCTTAACATATTCATACATCTCCCATATCATGTAGAGGCATCAAGTTCAGCATCAGATTCCAGTCAGTGATGCGCACAGCATGACATGCTTCTGCCTTGCAGGCATACGCTCAGAAGATGAATCAGTGCCTTGTGCAAATCTCCCAGACTGGCAATGCCATCCCTACCATGGCAGCTTTGCACAAGTGGACCAGTGAGGTGACATCAATGAAGGTGGCATTTGCCTTGGGCAATGTCCACAGCTCTATTGCCTATTTCAGCTTCAGGCTGGATGGACGCATTGGCGCCAGCAGAGTGCAGCTCCCAGGCTCCTTCTACCAAAACCTGCTGGTAACAGCTGCATGCTGGTCTTCTGCATGCTTCACCATGCTTCCAACACACAATGCCTCATGTGCCTGCTGAGTCTGCCCTTCGTATCAGACTGACTCTGCCAATCAAGTAAGGCCTCAAAAGGCAGCCCTGCACAGCTTGACTTCTCAGCATACACCTGCCCAATGCTAAAATGTTGACTGGGCATATGTCATATTGTGTAGCTGCATGTACAGGGCTTCTACAATGGGGCAACCTGCTGTCTGCTTTGGCTGTAATCCTGATCACACAAAGGCTGCTCACACACTATGATTTGCAATCTGTCACAATTCCACACTGCGACTGGATGCTGCAGACTGCACTGCGCCTTACAGATGCTCAGCAGGCTGACATGCTGCACTTGAGAAAGCTCTTCCACGCCAAAGTTGGAGCCGTAAGGCGTGAGCGAGCAGGGCTATGGCCCAAAGTACCTGTTGAAGTGGCCATGACAGCTGCAGATGCCACTATCAAGATGCTTGCCACTTCCTCACTTGCTCAACAGCTGCAGGAGAGCGGTGCAGCCGAGTTCAGAGCTACGATGCAGTTTGGATCTGCCTTCAATCGAGGGGTAGGCCCTGTTTTGGTTGACCTCAAGCAATTTGCTGCAGCAGCTTGAAGTGCCAGCATGTGATGAGTCAACTTGGGCACCTACAACCAAACCCCAGTATATGCTGTTACCCCGGTCACACCATGCCAAAACATGCGTGACAGACGACTGTTTGGCAGCGGATCAAGCTTGCCAAGCCTGTGACCGATTGCATGCTTGGCAATGACAAATGCAAGATTGCCCTGCCATGCATTGCACTACGCTGCAGCCAGCACACTTTGTGACTGAACATGATCCATAAACACATCAGCTGTGTGCTGGCTGCAGGTCCTGACTCTGACGCAGCAAGCGTTGTATACAGTCAACAGCTTTCCCTACATACCAGACACAATGCGTCTGTTTGAGGCACTGGCAGCCACATCCAATGCAGCTCCTGTGGGAGCGCTGACGCAAGCAGTGGACGACTTTGAGCACAGCATTACATGGCAGGAGATAGTCAACTACCTTAAAAACATCACTCAGGCAAATATACACCTGCATGTTCCCCTGATTGGGGCCAGTTCTGGGATGCTTTAACACCAGGCAAGGCGTTGCAACAAGAGTTGCTGACCATCTGTGGGATAAGGTTTTTCTTATGTTTGCCTTGGTTTTGAATCGTTGAAGATGTGTGGGATGGAGCGCCTTGTGGGTAGAGGAGTGGGGACAAGGGGGTTCTTGCGGGATTTGATTGACTCGTTTTTGGGAGTATAGCAGTAGGAGTGATGGAGTACAAGGCATGTCAATCTGGTTGCACATTGTGCTGTACAGTGGTGGACTGATACACAGGTCATGCTGGATCCAAGTTTATGATTAGGTGGTGTTACTGAGACCTGCGCAAGCTTATGTCTCAGTTGTCTCTGTCCTGTATAGGGATATTTTCCTTATGTACACAGTAGCACGAGGTTTTGTTTTGCTGTTGCCCTTCTTTCCTTGGCTAATGGCATGATTTTGCTGCAATTCATATACAAATACAATTACCTAGCCTGCATTGGGCTTACTTTTCTTTTTCTTTTGTGTGTATCACTAAGTCAGTCTATCATGGTTTGAGTTTGGAAACATGTACAGTTGACTGTCCTGCAGCAAGAGGAGCAATTTTTATGCTGTGCTGCTTAGGACTGTGTAATCTGGGATGTGGTTTCTTGTGTGGTTGATTTAAGTCCTGATCTTTTGCTTGGGACACAGTCTGCAGTGCATGCAGATCACGCTTATGTGAGTGCTGCATGTAGTGCGCAGCACTGGGTCTGGGTATGTTTCTGTAAGGGATGGGCTTTGCCATGAGTTCAAGAGTTACTCTTGAGGTGCTTCTGCATCTGGATGCATCTGAATTTCAGTTCTGGGAGAACTGAAGGTAACATTTGCACACAGTTGGTCATTTTTGGGTAGGTAGACGTGCACTGGGATGCAGCTTGCCTCTGTCGTGATTGGACTGGGCAGTGCCAGACAGGTTCATGTGTTATGCTCTACTGAAGCAGTAGCATGATCATGATTGCACATGTGTTGGCATAGCAGTACTACTGAGAGTGTGGGAAATTTGATCAGAACTAACATCAATAACTACACATCCTAACTGTGTGATCTACACGCTATCTGTCTTGGCCCAAGCTCAACTGCAGAACCAAGGAATGCCAAGGAATGTGACCCACAGAGCAGGAATGTGCACAGCGACTTCTACAGGGCTAGCTGGTGATCTGTGCTGACTGCTAGCCTAGGCAATGTGTCTCTAGGCCAGTCTGTTGCATAACTCATCACAATGATTTGCTAGGCAGCGCTGCTCATGCATGCATGTCTATCATTTTGCTATGTACACGTTGCACAAAGGCATAAGCATCACTGCCAGACTTATCTTGTCAATGTGGTATGACAAGATAAGTCTGGCAGTGATGCTTATGCCTTTTCAGGTGGAACCTGAGCTGCCAGATTTGGCAGCATATTCTTCTGTGTGATCCTTCAGACACTTAACAACTTGATTCAGCGTTGTCATGCTGCTGCATTTGATGTCACGGAAGTTTTGCTGCTTCCCATCAAGTGAGGTTTAGCTGTTTCCAGTTACTGTTTGAGGCCTACATACGATATGGTGTTTGGCAAAAACAGTCAATATCGCAGTTTCCAGCCCTGGTTCAGGCTGAAAAGGAGGACGTCAAGCGAAATCGCAATATGCATATTATTTTGGTTGACAGCAAGACCTAGGGATCCAGGGACCTGTAGAAACAGATGCCGAGGGCTGACGCCATGCACTCCGCCTGCAAAACCACGTGAATTGACACCTCGTGGTGGATTCCTCGTGGTGGTAACGTTTAGGCACATCGCTGACCCGTGTACACCTACACGTAAGTGACCGAGCGCTGACCTGTGTACACGCTGACCCGTGTACACCTACATGTAGGAGACCAGCCTCTGATGCAGGAGACCAGCATCTGACTCCCTCTACAGATCAACGCTTCATCTCCCAGACTCTGTTGGTACCATGTCATGCACACGAACAGTGTTACGAATGTCTATCATCATCATCACAGCGTTTCTATTGTACACACATAAGGGCAGACTGACCAGGCTGCTTCACAAGATGATGATGACCACGCCCATAGCAAATGGTAAGTGATGTCCCAAGCCCAAATACTCATTCAGTTTGGGTGGCTGCATTTCACAAGAATCAATCACAAAAGCTTGTTCAAATCTGCAAGTATCTTCTGTCGTCGCTGAACCTAAGCTGAAGTCTGATAGCAAATTGCATATGCATGTTGCAAACACCACTCAGCTTGAGAGTTGTACTGCTCAGACACATGCAATAACTGACACTAGTCCAGAACAGCGCTGCTCTGCAGAGAGTGCTGATAGGCAAGACTGCAGCACAACTTCACGCTGCGTTGGGCTTCAGCTGGCTCAGTCATACCCCTGTTTGTACATGGATTGCTGAGGACCATTGCTTTTCTGTACAGGTAAAGATAGTGGTCTTTGTTCTCCGTGTCTGTCTTTCCTTTTTTGATGCTCCTCTGCAGTACTAGCATCAGCGCTGCAAGTAATTCAGCTTTGAAAGGGCCAAGTAGGCTGCTGTCCAGTTGACGAAGACCCAAGCTATCAGGATGAGCACGATCCAACCAAGCATGCCGCGACTGCAGAACATCCATTTGTTGAATATATGTCTTCCTTGAGGGTCAGGTTTGTGAAGCCCTCACTGTATGAGCAAGCCACATGAGGCAAACCGGATGCAAAGCAGTTTGACAGGCCAAAGGCAGCCTCACACATGATCTGAGCAGAGACCATTGAGCAATTGCCTTGCAGTGAATACTCTGTTTCATGCAAGTCAACATTTTAGAGGCTTGAGCTGCGCAGCATGGACATCACAGTCCATCCCTAGCCTGATCACAACACTGAAGCTGTGAGACATCTTGCGATACTGCTGCTGCAGATGACAGGGGCTGTGTCAACACAACCCAAATGCATTTTAAGCAGAAGTGTTGTGGCAGCAGCAACTGCTAACCGGCGGGGACTTACTGGTAACCAAAGATGATCAAGACAGCATCATATACAGGAACCACTTGTCCGGTGATGAGGGTACATCCAGTGTCCAAATTGTCCACTTGACTGATGATCAGACCATACACTGACCAGAAGATAGGGTTCATATAGGACATCCAGATCCTATGCACCAGCAAACTTGACTGTCAGCTGTTTGAACAATGCTGAATTCAGTGCTGCAGCTGTGACACCCAATAGCTTGCTGGTCAACGACCTCCTGCGATTGAATGCCAATGACAAAGCTGGAAGGCACGTGCAATGACTGGGCCTGACAAACAGGCTGTAGTGTTTGAATTGCAATGTTGACATGTAGCTGGAAGCAGCACAGACCCAAAGCATATAGACAGCAGATCATGCAGCCTGTTGCTGCTCAAGCTTGCATAGACAGCATGCAACCAGCTTCTTCAATAGCAACCATCAGTGGTATGGTGGTATGCCAGCTGCAGTGGGTATATGACTGGCGACGCAGTGAAGGTGCGTGAGCTTACCACCAGCCTGGCATGTTAGGTTGAGTCATGGAGAAGCCAGCAAAGAGGTTGAACATGGAGTAGAGGTAAGCGGAGCACACAGCAGCTAGCTGCAGGGTTGGTGTCAGGGCAACAGCCAACATTCCTGCAGAGAGACACAGCACAACCTACAATACGCTGCAAAAGGATACAATGTCTTAACTGATTATTTATCAAGTATCTTCAAAGATCCATATCCATTCCATTTCTATTTCATTCCTGTTCCCGTCAAAGCAATCAAGAAAAACATGTCTCGCTGGAGTAGATCAAACATGTGTATAAATCAAGATGCCACTGCAGCACCGGTGGTGGGCTCACTGCCTTCGGTTACCTAGGGTGTACGGTTACTGTTATGTTGCTGACTCTGCACACATCTGTGATGCTTTGACATCAGGCATTTTGGACAAGATGACACACTTTGTGCAATCATCAAGGTTTTTGAAATGCTTGCGTGGCTTGGCAATGCAGGCATTCTGAGCATGTGGCGGCAGCCATTGCATGCCAGCAGAACAGACTGTGGTGAGGAGTGAAAGCAGGGCGCACTACATTGCAGCAGCAGCAGGGAACACCTACCAAAGAAGGTGAAGTAGGTGAGGGTGAGCAAGTTGAACAACAGAAACCAGAAGAATTTGCCTGCAGGAGCAGCACACACCTATTGACAGCATGCAAGGGGGGCAAGCAACGCATGCAGAGCAACAAGTCTTTGCAAGTGGCAACACAGCGTAAGCCTTGAGCATATTGTAGCTACACATGTGTACTGTGTCTGTCCAGCGGCCCAGGCATATCATCATGCATTCACTCATGACTGCCAACCATGGACATAGTGATTGTGCACGCATGCAGCGCACTGAAATCATTGCAGGGGAGGTTTGCCTGCGTCCACTTGGAAGTAGCACATCCAGTAAACGATGAAGCAGTAAAGAGTGCCTTGGACTGCAATATAGATAATCTCCACACAGCCCTGCACCACACCACACACACACTCAGCTCTTCCTTGTCCTGCTTGCATGCGCCACTTGCATTCATTCATTCTTTCATTCAATCGTACATTCATTCATGCATTTAACACATGTCTTCCACTAGAAGGTCGGGTACATACAGCCCTGCTCAGCTCCTTTATGGGGTCCTGTTTTGGCAGTCAGCACACCAACAATGATGTGTCTTGATCTGGTCTCAAGTACCTGCATTTGCAGCTATTCAAGCAGAGCAAGCGCCTTCAAGTCAGCATTCATGAGTGTCAACAGGGATGCAGCCTGTCACTGACAGCCTCACCAGCTGAAGCCAGTTTCTTGCAGAACTTGTATACAAGGTTTAGGGCTGTCAGACTGTTGAGCAAGAACAGCATGCATGAAATGTACAAGGACATGGGATATAGGGCACTTACCAGGGCCAAGGTCCAGGGCAGAACAGAGTACATGCCAGCAGCGCGCTCCCTGTAGGAGACAGCTCTCTCTGCAGAGATGACAGGCTGGATGACAGTGGCATTGATGATGCTGAAGAAGAGCGTAGTTGCATACAGGGCACCCAGCACATTCACCAGTCCACCTTGTGTGCTCCTGCAGACAACACACCCTCGCTCCAGATGTCAGAGCTCACTTTTATGCCCCAGCATTGCATGGCACAGAAGCACACTGAGCAGATGTGACCCATGTAGTTGACTCTGAATTGACGCTGCAATGCATGCCCTCTGTCTTCCAGCGTGAAGCAACAACTGCCGTTGTTGTAACTGTGTAGTCACAACTCCAGGCACAGTGGCACAAATGACACCGACGACATGTTCAGTGTTCTGAAGTTGCCACATGAGTGTGGCTATGCACAGGTTTGGCATATATTCAGGATGCAGGACCTACACTTTGTCTCCCAGCCTCCAGAACATGGCACCAAAGAGGAAGCCCACAGCCAACGCTAGCAGGATGCGAGTTCCATTGTACTCTGGCATGCGCCAGTAGGCGGCCGTGTACTTGGCAAAGATGGCCCAGAACTGCGTCAGGATAGGCTTGGGGTACTTGTCATCAAATTTGAGCTGCTTGCTGCCTTCTACTGGAGCGCTGTAGTCTTGCAGCAGGCTTGCGTAGTGCCTGCACATCAAGCATTGGTTGGTTAAGTCATGTCATGTCATGTTGAGGTTGCGCCTCCTCAGGTCTCACAGATGCCCAGTTGTCAAAAATTGTATGGCGCAATGCTGCAGCAAACAGGTTCAAATGCATTTTGCTGCAAGCAGAAGTAAGCAAAGCCTGCAAGGTGGGGCCACCTCTGGCTAGACCTTCTGTGTAAGGTGATGCTCTGGTCTCTCAACAGCCCAATGAGCTATGTCACAGATTGCTCTTGTCATTTTATTACCCTGCCGTCTGCAAAGTGCAGTTGTCTGACATGCCTTGCATGGAGTCCAACACTGCGAGTGCAGTGCTGGTATGCTGCAGATGTCAGCTTGACTCAATGTACCTGAAAGCGCACATAACAGCTGGCGAGTACATGCGTGACCCTAGGGGAAGACACATGTCTCATGAATGAATGTACGAACAACAGCTGAGAGACTGCTTACTTGGCAAGGTCTGAGGAGGCATAGTATTCAGCAAAGCTGACCCCCAGCTTGGACTCCATGCCTGCCGTGGTCACCTCCAGCATCCAGGTGGCGGGGTTCATGCCTTGCCCAATTGGGGTCACCCCCTTCACACTCTGCAAGTCATGTTGCCACAGTCATACAGTGGTGAAATTACTATTGACTGTCATACGATACTTTGATTCTTGCCATTCTGGATTTGGCAACCCCTCCATGCCCTACATCAACATGATGCAAACGGAGGGAGGGGAGGGGAGGGATATACCTATCAGCTCTGATTCTGAGTATGTAACAGCCCAACGGTGAGGTATATCGCGCTTTTCTATGATATCTAGGCTAAATGTGCAATCTGAAGTGACCAACTGCTTCTTTGGCGCTGGAAGGCAGGCAGCCCAAACAGACAATGACTGGAGATGGATGCAGGGCTGTAGCAGAATCTGACACTGTGTTTTTACCATGATGTATCTGAGCTTTTGCTGCACAATTTGCTTTGTCTCTAAGTGCATGCATGTTTGCTAGTCTGCAATGCCGGCTTCAACAGCAACAAAAGCTGTCTAGGAGCTATCACAAGCTGGCTTGCATTACTTCCACAATTCACTGACTGTGTTTGTGCTGTCACGACCTGCAGACCTGGAAAGCATTTGGCTGAGTACGCAAGATTATGGCTTCATTTCAGTGCTTGATTGCTACAAGATTGCATATTCCATGCAGCACAGGCCCTTAAAAGCACGCTTCAGGCAGCAGCACACAAATGCTATCAGGCATGGACATGTGGCACGTCACATGGGCTGAACACATGGTCATGCATGATGGCATGTGCATGCAGCTTCTCAGTGTGCATGCAAGCAGCCTGCACTGCATTGGATGATGGCAATGCAAACTAACGCAGATGCACAATAGCTGTCCAGCACACACTAGAAGATTTTTTGCATAGGGCTGATCCCATACTGCTTTCAGTAATTCTGGCAGCTGAGGCTGTGCCTGAACATCAATGGCTTCAGCACATTCCTATCTGTGAGACCTGTCTTTTCTGACCTTGGCTGAGGGGTGAAACACTGACAGCGCATGAACAGGAGTAAAGCAAAAGCCCTGCCTTGGTCTGGTTTTGTACAGGGCTACAGACAGTTGCGCAGGGCAATTGACAAGAACATAACCAACAAAACAATGAAGTATTGTGTAGTGATGTCAAAATTCGAAAAAACAATCTGCAGGACAGAAGAATGCTTGCCTGGAAGTACTCAATTAGGTGGTCAGAGTTGACTCCCAGCTGGCCATTGAAGATGGTCTCCCCTCCACGCTTCAGCAGCAGCAGCTCATCAAAAGACTCAAAGATGTCGATGGAGGGCTGGTGAATGGTGCACACAATGGTTCTGCCTGTGTTGACAATGTTGCGTACAGTACGCATGACGATGGCTGCTGCTCTGGCATCCAGACCTGCAGAGTCATGCGTGCAGTTTCAGGGCCACATTGTGGCACAGGACTCAATGGCAAAGCACAACACATGTGTCCAGCTCTAGCTAGCATCTTCTGCATGGAAATGTTGAATTGCAACAGCCCATGCCAGCTGCTTCAGAGTGATGCCTCCGCAGACATGAGGTTTATGCATCAGCACAATGTCTGCTGTGTGGTTTCAGATGTCACTCATCTATAGGTGACAATCTGAGAGTGCTCGGCAGAAACATGTTGCAAGGAAGAGACGCATGCCAATCCACTTTGACAAGCCACATATGCAAAGCATCTCAAGGGCTTCTGAGAGCAGAGCACAGCACACTCAAATTAACAGATTGACGTTGGCTGTGATCTGAGTGGGGACCACTCAGATAGGTGATGGAGGTGATGACAACCAGCTACACAGCAATGGTCAAACTTACTAAACAACAGGTGAGGGGCTACAAGCCTGAGAAGGGCTCATCCATTGTGAAAAGCAGGATCGTAGAAGCAGCCCCTCAGCAGCAGTCGAGCTTACTAATCAGCAGGTGAGAGGTTGTCAACCTGAGGTGGGCTCGTCCATGAAAACAATGGAGGGGTTGGCAACCAGCTCCACTGCAATGGTCAGCCGCTTCCTCTGCTCAACGGACAGACCAGTTTGGCCTGGGCGGCCCACCACAGCACCCCTCATGGTCTGCAGCTCCACCAAGCCAAGCACCTGCAGCCAGCCCCCCACACCTTCAGTCACATGTTCACACATCTGAAAGAAGTAATCAGTCAATCAGTTCAGCAGGCAATTATGAGTCCAAGCATGGTGTCAGCTCGAGCACTTGAATAGCTGTGCAGTATGGTTACGTTGATTGTGTACAAATCTGCTCTTTTCCCCCGTCTGGACAGCTTGCTTTTAACATCACAGTTGCATATCTGGGCCGTCACATGCGCTGTGTGCAGTGCATGCCAGGTCCTGATTTTGCTGGATTGACAATCATGCCCTGATTGCCATGGTCAAACAGGGTGGTAATTGAAATGATCAGTCACTCAGCCCAGCAGCAACAACCAAGCAAACAGTTGATTGAAAGCTCAGTGCAGAAGCCCACTTGTGTGCGTATCAAGCTGAATGGGCAGATGACATGTGTTGTATCAGAAAGCAATCCGCAGTCTGGTGTAGTCATGCCAGCCCAAAGCACACTGCTGCTTGCATACTGCTGGTGCAGCATTGCCTGCACTACATCAGCAAGGACAACAACGCATCACGTCAGGCAATGGGGACATGAGTTGAGGATGGGGAAGGGCCCGAGGGGGGGAGTGAGCTATGGCACAGTCCTAGCATTCCTATGCCTTCCTTACAAGTTGACCCAGAATGCCCCTGGGGGACCCCGATTCTGCCCCCAGGGGAAGCCCTTTGCTGCAAAAGCAAAGTTCACTCAAACTCAACCCGTCTGCGCGGTGAATATGTGAGACTAATGCTAATGACAGCCTCCACCACATTATCATGTGACTGATAGTTCCTGCAAAATTGCATGCATACCTGATCTACAAAGGCCTTGGTAGTCTTTGGGTCCACCTCTTTACCGTTGCGCAGAGTGCCACTGAAAAGCAGCGCTTCATACACTGTGGCAGCTGCAGTGTGTGTGTCGAACTGCTCCACATAGCCTGAGACACGGGCAAAGGATGCCTGCTCCTTGGGATAGCCATTGATGCGCACATCCCCCTCAATCTTGCCAGCTGCAGCAGTGTGCACAGGCTGCTTGAAGTGGAGACTGCTTGCACTGGGCCTTGCTGATATGCTTATCCAAGACAAGCAGTCCTGTCAACATGTTAGGCACTCTGCAGCCACCTGGCACAAATATGAGAAAAGCATGATTTTGCAACTTGTAATATCATCTCAGAAACGACTGGACTGCCCAGCAACTGTCTGTCTGGTTTGCTAAATGCATGCAAATGAATAAGCAGGTACAATAGCATGATACACCTGTGATCCATTGAAGGTGTACAAAGAACCCTGATGTGAACACAAAGCGCAAGCAGTGTGAGGGCAAGGACACACATGTCTTCCTGCCAGCAAGGACATCCATGAGGGTGGTTTTGCCGGCCCCACTGACCCCCATGAGGCAGGTGAGCACCCCGGGGCGGAAGGCCCCACTGATGCCCAGTAGCAGCTCCAGCATGGCCTGCCCACCCTCCTGGTGCACGTGCTCCTTGCCCACTGCAGCTTCCTGCATGCATTAGTAACAGAGTCAAATGCCTGTAATCAGAAGCTCATGAAGCTATGTAAACAGCTGAAAGATTGGCTGATCCAGTGGTCTTCTGCCCCCCTGTGTGTGCTGCTTGTTCTGGAAAAGCTTTGTCAATGTGCATGTGTCTGTATTGACAGAAGTCAGTTGCAGGTTGCCTGCTGGGCAACAGCTTCAGACAGAGACTGATTGGGAACTGAGTCATCAACAGCTATGACTGAAAATTGACTCACCTGGGACCATTGATTCCTGCTCTAATCCAAACATGTGATGCTTTTCAAGAGATAATGGTGCAGGCATACCTTGGGAATGGGAACAAAGTAGTGGAGGTCCTTGAAAGTCATGGTCATAGGGTCAAAGGGTAGAACCATGCCCTGCCCTGCCTTGTTGTCCCCGCCCCTGCACAATCAACTTGGCTGTTATGCTGCAACATGGCGCTGCCAAAGTGGACACTGCAGTTTGCAGGGCTGCTAAGATTACGCATGGCATTGCATGAAGGCAGCGATCTTCAGACCTGATGCAAGCTGTGATGGCGCCTTGGCAACAACAATCATAGACAAGAAACATGAGTCTCAGTCAGCAGTCTGCTGAGCTGATGAAACAGCCCATTGCAGTGCAACATATCACAGGGCTACATAGCACAGCACAGCACAGCACAGCACAGCACAGCACAGCACAGCACAGCACAGCACAGCACAGCACAGCATAGCACAGCATAGGCATAGCATGCCAAGAATGCAGCAAACAGGACTGAAAGCAAAGCACGACGCACTTGGCGTGCTCTGCAGCCTGCCCGGTAGCTTGAGTCAGCAATTTCTGAGAGCCATGGTTGCCCGCAGCACCCTTGCTAGTGGGCTCCTCTGCTGAGTCCCATCTGTCAACATCAGGGCCATTGGGTGAGGGCTCAACTGTGACAGGGTCCAGCCTCTGCAGGAATGGGCTCTCAAGGGGCGGTGGGATAGCACCATGGCCTTGGGCATTATCTGGTGCCAGAGTCCTCCTTGGATAAGTTAACTGCATCACCACAGCATGACTTGCATGCGTGTATCATTGATGTCAGCACCAAACATGCGCATTGCTTTCTTTGTGTGCTTCAGTACAGAGCATGCAAGTGTCATTGGCTTTGGCACAAAGCATGGGAATGTAATAGGCTGCAGCACACAGCATTCACGTCGAAGTAGATTCTGTCTGGTGCAATATACCGATGCGCCAGGGGACTCAATCACAAAATAGACACAGTTGTTGCAACAATGATCTAGTCAGCATGTAGATTGCAAGCTCGCTCTGTACCAGCTGCAATGACAGCACAGGCCTTCACATTGGTCATGTAAACTTTGCAGCAGTCCACGCACGCCAAATCACTGCACATCTGGATAGCCAGGGAGCAGCCCATGTGTACAACAACAAAGATGATGCTGTGCAACAGCCAAGCCATGAGCAACAGCAGTGCTGTGCTTCCATGTGCCTTCTGACAAGAGCAGCTGGCGCCTACCCTTGTCTCTAGTGGCTGTTCTGGCTGCTCCACAGGCTGGGCCTGGTGCATGGAAGCTTCCTGTGGCATGTTGACCTTGACAGCGTTGTCAGTGCCTGGGTCCCCCTCCAGGGCAGCCCTCCTCTCAGCCAGGGCTTCGTCTGTAACCATGTGGGTTGCACTGCTGCCATAGGCTGCATGCCAAGTGAACAGACTCAGCATGCCGAATAGACGGACTCAGCGTGCCTGGTACTGATACTCAAGCAACGCATGGGTGTTACAGTAATGAACAAGCAATGAACAAGCCTTCTTGGCAGAAAGAGACAAGCAAGCAAGCAAGCAAGCAAGCAAGCAAGCAAGCAAGCAAGCAAGCAGCCAGCCGTGCATGATTTGTACAATCACTGCATGTGTGAAATCAGCTGACTCCCTATTTGTGTGCAAATGAGCTGTGATAGGGCAGAACTTGCCATATGAGCTTAGCCAAACCCAAGCAGCAACTGATGCAGACACATGTAGACAAGTCGACTTCACACGAGCAGCAGCTTCACATGACCCAGGTCTGCAGGCAGATGTACAAGGAAGCCATGACAATGAATGCACGGACTGACACTGACACTGTACACATGGAGACTATATAGATTCTAAAGGGACGAGAGGCTTGAGCTGGTCCTTCAAGGCAGCCATGGACCTGATTGACAATGCAGCACACTGACACAGTACTTCTGGAGACAGGCAGGTCAACCACATCAGCTGGATATGGAGGTCTAATAGCCATGGAAGCCACGACACTGATGACATATGCTGCGCTGCCGGCATCAGCACAGTACGCCTGGACAGACGCATGACAATGACTCACGTGGCAGGAATGTCAGAAGAATTGGGATGAGCAAGTTGAGCAAGAGGATGTATGCCAGGCAGACCCCAATAGCCAGCCAGCACCACCAATAGTGTGTGGTCTGCGACAGTTGATGCAAGATGCCATCCCCCAGAGTCTGTGTGTTGGCTGGGTATATGCCCTGTGCGTATGGGTACCGCTTGTCTCCTTGCCAGTGATCTACAACACATCCAGGCAGAGTCACACAGCAGAGCAACATAGTTGCCATACAGTCAGCATGGTCAGGCAGATGGGCTCAGCCATTGCGTGATCACCAGGCTGGAGGAAAGCAGTGAATCCGGAGACAAAAGCTAGCATTATGCTGACCAAGACATTTACAGGGGACAGTCATGCCAGCAAGCTTGCTTTAGTATCAGGTTTTGGCAAACATGAAGGGTAAGGGGTTCGCAACCTCAGCAATCAATTTTGTCCATGAGCGAAATCACATACAGCATGCATTGATGAGTTCTTCTGTAGCTTACTGGCAGTGAACTCGTTGATGATGATAGCCTTTGTGGCGTAGTTGAGGGGGTTCATCCAGTAGAGCCTGCAAGGCATAGCGGCATCAATGAGATGCACACTGACGACATACACTCCTGGACTAGACAGTAGGCATTGCAACATCCACAGTGACAGTAATGGTGACAGTAACAGAGTGACACACAGTAACAGCACTCAAAGCAGATTTTAAACAGGACTCACATGGCAAGGCATATTTGTGAGTGATGAGGGCCTCCTCGCACTTGGGGTTAGGGGACTCATAGGGTTGCTCTAGGTACTCCATGTTGCCGCGTGCAATGGGAGTCTGCTGGAAGGCCTCAGAAAAGGCGCGTACAGGAATGTATCTGTAGCTGTCTTTCCCACCACTCCAGTATTGCTGCAAGCATTCAACAAATTCGCGCTCAGATAGCTTACAAGATCGTGCTTCTCAAGGCTGAAAGGACGTCACAAATCATGTGAACACGTGATGCTCTCTGCGGTCTGGAAGATATGATGGCAAACCTGAGGCAGGCAGACACACCACAGCCACCACTACAGGAAGAATGCAAGCTGTGTGGTTGACAGATGTATGCATTGTATACTGACAGCAAGCCAAGTAATGCAACAAGGCAAGGAACAGTGCAAGGAGGCTGCAAGGCCCACTTGTAGTGTGGGCACCCACCTGCTGGTCTTTGCGGGAGGTGACTTCCTGCAGGAAGTCTGAGTCAGCCTTTCGGGGCGGGCAGTGCATGCCTTGGCTCTCAAAGAAAGGCAAGATGTCCTCTCTAGGCCCATGGTACACCATCTTGCCTGCAGTACAGCGACAGTGGTTTCACAGTAGGAACAGAAGTATGCTGGATGGCAATCAGAGCTGGCTGCAGCCTGTGCAACGCCATCACAGCGAGGCTTCAGGGCATGCTGCTGAAGTCATTGGCTGCAGTCATGCAAGACACATGCCTGCCTATGGCTGATGCATCACACTGTCTTGCTAGACTTTCATTTCATGTGAAAATAAGACTGCTGCTGACGGCGCGTGTCATCTTTCAACACACGACTGCGGCCGATGATGATTGTCATCTGTGAACACAAGATTGCTGCTGATGTCCACAGCAGGCTGAGCACAATACACAGTCCTGGTAACAATGGTCATGCATGAGCTCAAATGCCAGTACCCACCTTCAGACATGAGCAGGATGTCATCGAAGAGGTTGTAGGTCTCAGGCGTGGGCTGCAGCAGGGCAACAAGCATGGTGGCTTGGCGCAGGTGGCTGAAGTCACGCAGGGTGCGAGTTATCTGGAAGGTGGTGCTGCTGTCCAGGCCTGTACTGATTTCATCAAGAAACAGGGTCTTCTTTGGACCGACCAGCAGTTCCCCTGAACCATAGGCAGTGAGGTGTTACAGCAAGACTGACCCATGTCAATGCATTATGCAGCATGGATTCACAGGCTTGGGGTGATGCTCTTGTTAGGCCATATGATGTCATTGGTGGCTGTACGTTGCTTTGCACACAATCAGGTGCTCTTCATCACCATGCCTAAAGTGAATGCTGACTCATGGGATGCCAGTGGCTGTCTACTAAAGGGATGCCAGTAGCTTTCAGCAATGCAATGAACAGTCTAACACCGTGAAAAGCATGATGGGAGGAAACCAGTGCATGCATGCAACACATCCCTAGTGCTGGGCATGGAGTTGGTTGTGACAACTTGTTGACTGACCTGTGGTGACACGTTTGCGTTGCCCGCCACTGACGCCACGGATTTGGTCAGACCCAATCAAGGTGTCAGCACAGACCTGTGGTCAAGCAGTACCATCAGACTGGCTGTGCAGGTTTAGAACAGCTGCAACTGCAAACCTTCATGACGGCGGCATACAGAGCAGTGGGTGGCATCAGCACTGCTAGCGCCAACTCTATGGTGTATAGACAGGAATGACAAGATCACACCTTGATTTGGAAAAAGGCCCGCCCTGTGGTGTATATGTAAAACATCTCAACAGACTTGGCTTGAAGGACAGATGCTTGCACATCACGGAAAGACACCAGAGCAATTGCATCAAGCAGCATAAGTCCCCATCACAAGCCTACGCTTGGTACGCTATGTGAGCAAAGAACCTACGTCCAGACCCAGAAGTTTGAGCATCAGGTCAGTGGCAATAGACTCGCGCTTTCCAGATTGCACTGCAGCTTTAGTGAAAGTGTCCATCTCCCAGTCAGGCTCAATGCCAGCCTCCTTTTCCTTCTGGTGCAGCTCTCGCAAATCCTCTGCACAATCATATTCACTCATTCCAACAGATGTCTTCACCTAGGACAAGGTATGTGCAGTCCTGAGTAGCGCCGTGTATGAGATCCTGCTTTGGCAGTCAGTGTACCAATAATGACGTGTCTTGACATTCTCTACAAGAGTCTGGTAAATGCTCCCTCACATTTTCTTTGCACTGTCCCACCCTGTGATGTATGACCAGAACTCAAAATCTGTCAGCTTCCAAATAACATGAGAGTACTAGTATGCCGTCAGCGGTGCCTATTTTGGTGGGCGTGATCTGATTGCATGACGACACTCAAGGCTGTAATAGGCAACACAGATGTCTCTGAAATCACCAGCTCTTGGTGATGCAAAAGCATCACTGCCCTTGAAGCAACCTTGGTTTCAGAATGGATATCCGGTTGCATTTCTGCTAAACTCAGGAACGCCTAGGATCAGTACCAGGCGTTCCTAGTTTAGGGACAACTTTCAGGTGATCGTCTAGTCAGCACCACTGCTGGACATGTTCCAGGTGCAAACCATCTTTCAGTGGTGTGGATGCTCACCAAGTTTGTGACCGACGCCCTGAACCCTAGAAGCAAAGTCCAGGGTTTCCTTCACTGTAAGCATGGGTAAATGCAAGTCATCCTGGTCCACATAGGACGCCGTGTGCACTGCCCTGAACTGGTCAAAGCCCTTGCCGTTGTATGTGATGTCACCAGTCACCTGCAGAACATGTGACAAGCTTGCCGTTTCCAGCAGCTGCAGCACATTTGGAAACACAATCTCATGGGATAGTCCCTGCAGCAAGCCTAACTCGGGACGACCTATGTCGTCACATCTGCCACGGATGTGCCTTGTCTGTCGCATGAAACAGGAATGCAACGCACAGTATGTCAGGATCTGAATGATCAGGGGCAGGCTCAGACTGCATGCAACATACAAAACAACTTGTAAGCAAATGACAGGCAGATGCATCTTATTGAAAACCTTCCTGATTTGTGGCATACAGGCAGCAGAGGAACCTACATGCATCGCTGTCTTCTGCATCCGGCCTGCCAGAGCATTGAGCAGAGTAGACTTGCCCGCGCCAGGTGGTCCCAGAAGCAAGGTGATGCGGCCAGGCCTCAAAGTGCCGCTCACATCATCCAGGATGCAGAACTGTGTCTTGCTGGGTTTAATGGCACCCACCTTTTGCAATATGCTCTACATGCAGCAACAGGAGCTGCTCAGAGTGATTTGTTATGAAGAGGATGCATTGAAAGAGTGAATGGATAAGGCTGACTTATGTGTGCATCAAGCTGCAGCTGAAAACTGCTGCTTGGCAGTCCCTAGCAGAGCTGGCTATAAGTGTTGGCATGGATGACAGGCTCTACGCAAGAATCTAGCAGAGATGCAGACAGGATAATTTACCTCAAACTGGTTGCGGTAGGCATTCCAGACCGTGGGTTCACCCCTGGCTCCCACTGCAACCTCAGCATTGACTGACAGGTGCTTGAATCTGACCTCCACACTTGCAAGGTCAACATGCGCCCTGCAGATTGACCAAGCATTGTTGTGTGATTGGGTGCTGATGGATTGCAGCTGATGTACACCTGGTGTGCAGCTTGCACCGGTGACTGCAAAGCAGGCGTGATCAGACCAGCCTGCCTTACCTCTCAAATCGGTCCTTGAGTTTGCCAAAGAAGACTGCAGCATCTGCATCCTCACTCTGCACATTGCAAAAACTCAGTTCAGAGTACTGCTATGACATCAGGACAGTTGTCAGGAGTTAAGCTAATCACAGACCTACTAAGCTCTAGGTCAGGCAGAAAATAGCCTGACTGGCAGGTTGCGAGCAACTTGTGTGTGTTCCCGAGCGAAGATACATCATGGCGTGGTGGACGACGGCTGGCATGTGCATGGCTTGGTAGTATAAACCACGGCTGGCAGCTATCAAGCCTTGTATTGGGCGAATGATAAAAAGGACGTTGTCGGTCAACGTTACCTCAAGAGCCTGCTCCACTACAAACCGGCGCTTTGAGCGCGTGAGGTCCCGCAAATTGACCTCATTAATGGTTTTCTTAGACTTTGTCGGCAAAAGGGCCTTTTTGGAGCCGGCCTTGTGCAGAGCTGCCGACACAAGGTTGGTGAAGTCGTCATGCTTGCGCTCCTCTCCGTCCCACGCGTGAACGTGCCTATAAGATTGCCTCGTATCGACCGCTGCAGATGCAGAGCAAGAGTCAGAGCAACTAAAAAGGGGTCGATAAGTTGCACCTTGCTGCTCCTTGCGGGTTTCGGCAGAGAGTGATCCAAACATCTACAACGCGTTGACAGATTCCTTCAAGACTGCACTTTGTGGCCTTTACCTGCTGATTCGAGGCTCATGGCAACCCCAAGTGGTTGTTAGATTCAACAGCGAACGTTGCTTACGGGTCGACCATCTTATCGCTGCACCTGCAGGTATTTAACCATCTAATCTAGCTAGGTCTGCAGCGTTATGATAAACCTTACAACCGGTGAGCCGCTGGACGACCTCAACTGCAGCTCACCGGCAAGGCAAATTGCAAGCAAACAATCTTGAGCCTCTACACTTTGACTGGACGAGCGTTGCTCACCAAAGCAAGCGCAACTTGAACAGATTTTCTCGGTAGACTCTGACCCTTGTTTGGGATAGATCTGGCCTTAGGCCTTGTTCTGCTCACATAAGAAGGCTGCTGGGGATTAAAACATTTACGGATTTCGTACTTTGGATCACCTTGACACTGGCTGTCGGGATGAACAGTTCCCTTTTTGCCAAGGAATACAGTCATTCGCAGTGAGCCTCAGTGCACGGGATACAAGCATCCCGTACATCGCATTACTGATGACCAATCCGCAAGAAGCGATGAGTCAAGGTGCAAATAGGAACACCAGATCAGTTCACCGGCGTCGAACTTGTCGTCGCTGCAAACACTTCGTGCTTGAGCTGCGATTGCGAATGCCAGTTGCTGTTTGAGCTGCTGGAAACAGGGCTGGCTCGGCTCTTGACGCAGTGCGCAAGCACGAAGTTGCATATGCTCCGACACCACAAACAACTTTCATCACACTCGCAGCGCGTTCTTGCGGGAAGTTTCCAATGGCTATGCTCCGTTGCTGGCAGCCAAATGCCTAGCACGCAAAGTGCATGTGCATGGCCCGCCCTGTCAGTTCTGTGATCTCTAGATTCCTGCAAGGGCCTGGATTCGAAGTGTCGGCAGCAGCAGCGGCAGGCTGTGCAGCAGAGTCTAACGACAGCTCTGAGCCCCTGAATTCTGAGCGTTGCAAAGTATTTTGTAGGTTGCTTCGACAGCGCTGCTGAGGCCCTCTGCTGCTCTATAGCTTCTAGGACCACTTAAGCCATGCATACAACAGCTAACCTGCAAGGTACCAATTGGTGCTTTGCCAACGTTTAAGCTCTGTTGGTACCTGTCCTGCTGTTATAGCAAACATTCTCTGCAGCTCCAGACGTTTCAAGCAATGTCTGTACAATTATATACCCACTGCTTCACTCTTTATAATACCGATGCATGAAGCTGGCGAGGGATCCAATGCCGTATGGCAGCCAAATACCAGCACAGCTGACAGCAGAACACCACTTGCCAACGATCTGACACTTGACAACAGACTGAACCCTGAGACTGATGTCATGTTGCGGGTGGAATGTATGTCGTCACGAGCTCTCAAGGCAAGACTCACCTCAATTTTGGTGTCCACTCAAACCTACACGAAGACTCAGCTGATGTCTTCATATCATGTTGCTGTCTTTCTTTTCTGCACATTCAATGTCTCCCTACAAGCTGGCTGCAAGCACTGGTGGTCTAGTCTATTACTTCTGTTGTCATACACCCTACCTATGTAGAACTTGCACTGTGTTGCAGGCTTTGTTGTTCCAGGGAAGCATTTTACATTTTTTGGTGTTTGCTGTGCTGATAGTGTTTGTGGTCCTTGAAGCCACACACCATGTTGCACAAGGCCATAAGAAAACGGTCTTTGTTGCATCAGCAGCAATAGGAGGAATATGTGTTGGCCTTTCGACTGTGCAAGGTTACCTGCTGGTGCGGGCATTGCAGCAAATCAGACAGCGTCAAAAGCGCTGGTAAGGGCTTGCAAAGCATGCCTCAACCTATGAGTGACCTTATCTGCTGCCAATGCTGCTGCTTGGCAATGGCACAGGTTTGCCGGGGGTATGACATGCTCTGAACTTTCCTACTGCATGCAGGACCAACAGAAGAAGACGGCTGGTCATACAGACTGGCATGTCCATTGGGCTCGTGGTACACAACTCACCTCTCACAGATCCACCATGTCAGTTCTGGCACCCTTAAGCTGTGCTGCAATACCATGTGGATGCCTTCAAGCTGTTGTCATCAAGGTTGCCGCTGTCCATTTTGGCTTGCATCTTGCAATCTTCTGTCACAGCCGAGCTCAGCATATCACTGCCGAGCAGTAGATCATTACGCACTATCTCATGATGCCAGTTTGTGTGCTGCAGTTTATAGCCAATGTGTTTTGGATGACACAGAACGCATACGCTGCCAGCAAGGAGAGCTGTCGCATGTATGCAACTTTCTGCAGATGGTCAGAGTCCATTGTTTGGACCATGCTCAACTGTGTGAGTGGCTGACTAAGCATATACTGATCTGAGCTTGTTTTAGATCTGCACTTTTGTGAATGACCTGATTGCGCCATGGAGACATGATTTGAGCAATTGTTGGTTGAGATTGTCTTGTCATGACTGTGGGCATCTTGTGTGCATCCGGCACAACTTCATCAAGTAGTCTGAGTGCAGCAGCTTGGTCAATTATTCCTGTCAACGCCCACTGGCATTGGCGCTGTTTTGCAAGTCACCTTGTTCATAGTTGCCGCATTGGCAGAATGCATAAGTGCACAACAGTATCATTCTGCACTTATTGTGTCTTCTCTTTTGTGCAGTGGCTGTTTCTACAGCTGGTGCTCGCACATGCAGCAACCACATGGACAGACTCTGATGGGAAGCCGCTGCAGCACCTGCTTTTACAGCGTAAGGGTCACCTTGCATGCATGTAAACTACCTTGCTTCTCACTATTTTTCAGACTGCTCGCGCATCCATCCTCAGGCATTTCTGGTTTGGCATTGGTTCTATGTATGCATGCGTGACTTTGGCATTGGTTCTATGCATGCATGCGTACCTAGCTCATCATGAGCTGGAAAGCGTTGTAATTCTTATTATTATTATTATGCATGCGTGATATCCTGATCGTCTGTGTGACAAAGATAGCATGTTGCAGGCAAAAGCTGGCTGGCCAATGTCCAGCGCAATCCTGCTCTGGTCTTTGATGCTCCCTGGGCTGTCAATTTGACCAAGCTGGTGCCCTGGTATGCTGTGCTGTGCTGTGCTGTGCCGTGCCGTGCCGTGCCGTGCTGTGCTGTGCTGTGCTGTGCTGTGCTGTGCTGTGCTGTGCTGTGCTGTGCTGCACGATGTTGCATCATGTGGCGCCCTGCTGTGCTGTGCTGGCCTGCGCCAAGCTGTGCTGGGCTGCAGTGCGCTGTGCTGGGCTGTGCTGAGCTGCAGTGCGCTGGGCTACGCTGCGCTGTGCTCTGTGACCATTTGTCTTGACAGAGTGATGTATTGCAGGGCAGTGTTGGAGACATCACTGATACTGGAGCTTGTTGGGCAGCCACAAGGCAAGCAACATCTAGCAGGGCATCCTGCAATCATGTGAACACACTTGCCAAATGTAGCACACAGTTGAGACTGTCATCAAGCAGACAATTCCCTCGTTGAGTGTTTTCGTAAAGTGGTCAGTCGGCTGGACCCAGCTTTGCTGCGAGTTCTGTTGTGACTGGATCATGCAAGCATGCACTTTCATCAGGGCTGCATTAGAGTTGGCTCACATGGTGAGTGGAGATGGTTACATCATGCGTAACAAAGGTTCACGAATGGCATGCAGGTCAAGCCAAAGCATGTGCTGCTGATGTCAGCTTTGCGTCCCATACTCCATGTCACACAAACAGCACATATAAGTCACATAGGATTGTAGCATATGTTGGCTTGGGACTGTATCTTTGGTTTCACACATGGTATGTAAGGATGGGGCGCAGACATCACAGCGTGTTTCCTTACTCGTCATTCAGGTAACACCATTCCGGCTGCATTCGCACCTTGCATGCAGCTTCAGCGCACTCCACGTGTTTGCATTTCAGCTTAATCCCATTGAATTCAAATCAGTTTAATTTCCATTTGAATCACTCCATCTAATCGATTCAAATTACACCTTCTTCTGCAACTGAATACTGTGCCCATGTGCTTTCCAAGGCAGCTTTGCATCCTTGCATTGATGACTCAGGCGATGCTGAGTGCGCAGACCACCACACCTGTGTTGCATCCTTCGGTCACAGCTGTGCTGTAACAGCCATGTCCAAAGTTTCTCACACATCATTGCTATCCAGCCTAGGGCCAATGGATCATGGTAGAATAGCTTCTATGCTATGGGCAGCATATGTTCCCAGCAGTAGTGTTGTACAGGATTGGACTGGTGCTGATGCGCACTCAGGAGGGCAACAGCCTGGGAGTATCTAATTTTGGTCTTACAGTGGTGGCCTGGGTTCTTACAGTCATCTTCCGCCCCTCTGCTTGCATACCCTGCCTGCAGGCTTCCACACACATTGTATGTGAGTACTCCCTGCTGCCTGCTCCTGAAAATGCTTCTTCACTGGTGCCATAGCTTTACGGTGTGCTATAGCTCGCCAGGCTGTCTTGCCTGCCTTTCTGCTTTGTCTGCCTGCTTGTTGGCATATGGCTTGCCCAATTGTCTGTCTATGTGCCTGCCTGCCTGCCTGCCTGCCTGCCTGCCTGCCTGCCTGCCTGCCTGCCTGCCTGCCTGCCTGCCTGCCTGCCTGCCTGTCAGTCCCCCTGTCCACAACTTGCAGGGCAACATGACCGTCTCATGTCACGTGCCTGCCTGACTCATGGAATGCCTGGGGCAGTTAGTACATTGGTCACTGCAGCACCCCTGCTACACAGCATGCATACATCACCACAGCATACTCCAACACCATTGTAGGTGTGGCAAGAACGCATTTGGTTCCTCTTGTTGACTGCAGTGATGCTAGCTGTGCTGCGGCTGCTTGTGGCGCAGTCTGCTTTCTTCACACCAAAAAGGAACTCCGGAAATGATCCAATCATTGTTCGCATGCACAACTGCACATGTAGCTTATGCTCACAGCCTCTTGTCTCAGGCAGATCGCATGCTGCTTGGTGCATGCAACTGCTTGGAATCCTTTATGCACATGATGTGTTGTGAGCTGTCTGGTACATTGTTGCTCAGCCATGCAGCCTTTCACATACCATATTGCATACCAACAGTCATTTTCTGGCAACAGCAGCCAGTGCTTGACACCAGCGCTGGCCTGTGTTGCAGGAATGGATGCAGTTCTTTGCATGGACTGAGCATTCCAAGGATGCCAAGCATGCAGAGCGGCAGAGTCACATGCCTGAGCGGCAGCAGAAAATGTTGCTGGACCACCCTATCTTCTGCTTTGAAACTGCCATCAAGCTGCTGTACTGGTGTGGTTTTGTCTACGAGCATGATGAGGTGAGCACTAGTCTTCTTCTAGGTAGCTGTGCATGAAGCTCAAGTAGAACTTGTTGTTGTAGCTGCCTGCCATTCATCAAGGCAAGTCAATTTGTACCTTGCGCATTGCTGGCCGTTTGCTGGCCCATACCCAGCATGCAGCTTGCAAAATCTAGTACATCATGCACATACTTGAGATGCAGACTGTTCCCTCAATACATGCGCAATGTCATTTTCTGCATCAATGGCGAATGTTACATCAGCTTCAGCTGTCCCCTTGTTGCAGTGTGTATGTATTTCTGCAATGCGTGTTGGCCATGTACGTCTGTCCGTGTGTAGGGCCGCAAAGTGTTGAAGCTGTCGCCCACGACGGCACTGGGCCTGTTCAACTTGGACCACTTTGAGCTGGTACGGTGCAAGACAGCCAATGTGAAGTGCATTGTGGCCTGGAGCAGTGAGAGTCTTCTTGTGGCCTTCAGGGGCACAGCTAATCTCACCAACATGCTTGCTGATGTCAGGGTAGGATGTGCTGTCTGCTTACAGAGTAGACATGATTGCTGTGTTAGAAAAGGTGCTCTCAAGAGGTCTCAGGTTAACTTGGTGGCTGCCACAGGCATTTGTGAGCTTTGCACCTCATGCATGGAATTGTTTGGTCTGAGGTGAAAGACACCAATGATGCTGCTGCATTGTTATGTGTTGTGCATTCTTAAGCATCCTTTGCAGCAGCGCTGGGTTGGAGGGCTTTTCAAGCAACTGCACACAATCTGGCCTCTGCTGACATAGCCGCCATAGAAGCATGTTCAGCAATCCAGTGCGCTGGACCAGGGCGTATAAGCTGATCCACTTGTGCAGCCATCGTCAACAATGCTAACAAACCATAGAAAAGGTCAGATGTTGAGGTGTGATGTGCAGGCTTGGATGGTCAGTCAGGCGCCCGTGACGCAGCATGCCTTCCTGCAGAGCACACCCAAGGTGCACTCAGGCTTCCATGCAGCCTGGCATGTCAGTGGCCTCAAAGCTGCAGTCACTCAGCTCATCAAAGACAAGATACCAGCGGAACAGGCCCTTCATATGACTGCCTTCTTGACAGGTGCATGCAGTCCTTGGCAGACTTATACTTGTACACCAGCTTATACTGTGGGCTATGCCGAGCAGTCACTTTATGTGACTGCCTTCTTAACAGATGCATGCACTCTTGCACAAAGGCAGATGCTCGCTCAAGCAGTTCTGCAGTCATGCATATCTAGAGTGTGTGCTTTTGTCCAAGGTGCCTCTCTGTACATGCACAAAGAAGCTTGTATGTGGATCACCTTGCCCCCGTGCATACAGCAACATATGATTCTGTCTCTTGACTCTCTGTGCATTCATCAGCCTGCATGCCTGCCCGTGTGTCTGTTCAGTTCATGTGCTGTCTGTGTGACTGCCTGCATATCCCCGTCTGTGTATGCAGTCCGTGCACACAGAATGTCATGGCTGCAGGCCACAGCCTTGGAGGAGCCATGGCCAATCTGGCAGCAGTGGACATTGCCAACACTATGGAGTGGGCTTCTGTCAAAGTGTACACCGTTGGAGCACCCAGGGCTGGCAACCATGCTTATGCCAAGATGTACAACAAGCTGGTGCCCGACACCTGGAGCATCATCAACTACCGGGTGAGAGACGCTGCTGTTGCTGCTCATGTAGCAGTCATCTAGCACATGCAGCATCAACTCATGTTACTGCTGGTTAGCTGACTGCCAAAACGGAACTCGTATTGGGAAATGCTTAGGACTCGACCCTGAGGGTAGACCTGTGTTTGATAAATGAACGAAACACTGACATCAATCATTCGGGGAGTCAACAGACAATAAGTAGGAAACTTCTGAGAAGGCTGAGTTTGAATGAAACAAGTCATTCAATGCTGTTTTGGGCCACAGCAGTGATATATGTGTGGCAGATTGCACACATGTCCTGGTGAAGCACGCGACAGTATTCTTGTTCTGTGCTGAGTGAGGGGGCAATCACATGGTGCAGGATCCAGTGCCGCACATGGCCAAGTTCTGGTTCCTGTACGCGCGCCCGGGAAACAAGGTGCTGCTGTACAAGGATGGGGACATGATTGTGTGTCCGACGCCCCTGGATGTGCGTCTGCAGAGCTACAAACGAGGTGAGGTGTGAATTGACTGCTTGTGCTTTGAGGCAGCCTCGCCCTTCGAAGTTGCCAGCTCTACCTACCATTGTATGTTTAGGGAGTTGAGCATGTGAAGGCGTCCTTATTGCCTTATTGGGTTTTGGTATGTGCTGCTTGCTTCTCATAGTCTACCTGTGGTCGTGGGCCATTCTGCTGGGGGTCAAGACGTTGCAAGGGCTGGTATGGTGTGTGCATATTATGGTGTTCCTGCTGTTGCACACAAACAAAATTCACAATGACCAGTTTGTCAGTGCGCAGGACACAATATATTGCTCTCTTGTCAACAGACACCACCACTGCAAGGTTTTGAGTTTGTAATGTACTGCCTTCAACACGTGACTAATCTCATCAGCCAGATGCAGCATTAGGACTCAGACATTCTGAAACCCAGGAGTTTCCGATGCACTTGGTTGGTGCTGTCACTTGTTGGAAAAGCTCTTGGTGCACCAGGCATATGCAGTGAGGTGCAGTGCACAACCTAGCTGCCTTTTTGGGACACAGTGTGGGTTTGTATGCTGACCACCAATCTGCGCTGCATCTGTCTGTGCAATTCTGCGTCTGGCTGGGATGTGCCATAACAGAAAAGCTAGCATGGCAACTGTGTTCCTGGGGCTGCATCTGTCTGTGTGACTCTGCATGTGTTTCCTTGTCAGGTGGAAGAGTGTCGCGCCACAAGCTGACATCATATCGAGCGTCACTGGCTGAGGTTCTCAAGGCTCAGGTGAAGAGCCAGAGGCTTGAGCCGGGCCTTCAAGGGGTGATGGACCTGGTCGACAGTGTGGCCCTCAAGGTAATAATCGTAAAAATAATAATTAAAACGCTTTCCAGCTCATGATGAGCTAGGTATGTGCAGGACAAGTCTTGTCTCTCCAGAGCAGCCTGTCTTGTGCACCCCTGTAAGGCCTACTAATTCGACAGTTTCAACGATGTTGCATTGCGTGATTGTCAAGGTAACTCATGTGACAAAGTGCAGTATCACAATACGAGTCACTGTCCAAGGCTTTTGGTATGTGATGTTCATGCTAGAGGCTGTCTCACTCCTCCTGCTGCATGCCATATGCTGAGCCATGATGACCAGTGCTGACAATGACCATCATTGCATTTACTATCTTTGCTGTCAACAGCTTTGCATGGCGTCAGCCACAAGAATGCACATTCTGGGCCAGCAGGTGCTTTGCTCTGCTTAGTAAGGCGGCCATTTTCAGATTGTCATTGCTGGATCCATTCTGCTGTATGGTGCGACGCTTGGTCTGCACCTGACAGACACATAAACTGTTGCAACTCTGCTGCACGAGCATAGAGATGAAACAGATGCAGTCAAGGCAGACTCATTGACTGAGGTGGTGGCAGTCATTGTCAGTGACGTCGATGAAAAGCTCATTGGCATGCTTTGTAAGCTTGGCAACAAGTTTTTCGATGACGTCACTGACAATGACTGCCATCACCTCCGTCAGTGAGTCTGCCTTGACTGCATCTGTATCATCTCTATGCTCCTGCAAAGCAATCTTGATGCCTGGTAGCTGGACTACTGAAGGGTTTGCTGTGCTATTACTTGGTGTGATCACAAGACAGGGGAAAACTAAAGGGTACATAAAAAGTGCCTTCTGTTGCTGATGATAGGACGACAGCATGTGTGGCTAACAACACACCTTTGGTGGAGCCTGTGTTGAATCATTTGTCACAGTCTGGCGTTGCAAGTCGTGATTTGAAGACATGGCAGCTTGTAATACATACTGCTTCGACTGCTCTAGGCATTCGTGTCAAGCGCATGTGGTGAGACAGGATTGTCGATAATAAATTTGCCCAAATACAGTTGCTTTTTTGTGTGTGCACCCAGGCCGGCCGTGAAACCCTACCAGAAAATGACAGTAGTGATAATCAAGCCAATAATAGTGTTGGTGATAGTGAGTTTACCAAAAGCATGCACTGATGATGAGGTCTAAGAGAGCCTCTGCGTGATTGGCTGGCAGTTTTCAAAGTTGCCTGGACATAAAACATTTCCCCAATGTAGAAACGCGTTTTTACTGTCCTCAGGCGTTTCTGAGTTTAGATCTCCACTGTGGAATGGACCTTTCTAAATTAAACGTTTCGGGATTGGAAAGAGCTACAGAGTACATGTACAGAATAGGGACAGCAACAGCCCAGGATTGTTTCAAGTTTGTCCGAGCAGGCCTGTGACTGGATTGAGTGTGCTGCTGCAGGAGGTTCTGCTCGATGCTGATGCAGACATGTCAGCTGCCAATCTGAAGACCAAGTTGGATGCCTCAGGGCTGGATGCACGGCAAGATCATACTCACAATCCGCTGCCACCATCTCAGGACAAACAGCCAGATATGTCCGCACAGAGTCAAGTACAGGCACAGCAAGTTGCAGGTGCTGACACGCATTCCCAGCTGCAAGCCAGAGAGGTGGAGTCAGAGCAGGGCGACACAGAGACTGTGGCGCGCATGAAAGCGTCACAGAAAATGGGCAAAGAGGGTGCTTTCAATCATCATGATTTGCACTCAGGGGACGGAGGAACTGAGTGTCAAACTGGCGACAAAGCACAGCAATGCAATTCCACCATAGCTGTCAACAGCACACAGTCCTGCGTCGTGGCATTTGATTCAGCGGATGACATCTCTTGCTTGGATGACATCCACATAGACAATCCCTGACATTGCCATGTACCTTCACTGTATGTACTTTTTTTTAGCAGTCTTGGTTTGCTTGTTTCCCTGCTTTCAATGGCCGTGGTATATCTGTACACCTACATTGCAGTCTGGTTGACATCGGTTGTCATTCTGCCCCATGCTTGTACTGTATAGTGTCTGTCTGTGTGCATGCCCGCACCTTTTTGCTGAGTCGTTCTGCTGCAAGTCTCCTGGGCCGTGAGCAGGTGGCGTCTCTGTTCTCACAGTAATGCAAACGTTGAGTATGTTGGTGTCTTTGTACTAGATATTGTTGGTTGATGACAGCTTGACTATCTCTTTACACAGGACAACCTGCCATGGGTGCCTTTACCTGCATGTGTATAGCTGTACACTCTGCACAGGGTACAGTCTTCAAATTGGTCGCAATCTAGCACCTGGCAACAATGATTTGCAGCAGTAGCTGCTGTAAGAAATGAAAATAATTATAGTTCACAAGTATGGTCAAGTAACGTTTGCGCATCTGTAAAGAGTCTACAACAAAAACAGTCAGAAACAGTTTTCTTTGTGGTTCTGTGCAACTTTGTAAACTTTGACACACAGGGCTGGATGAAACATGCAGGGCATGTCTGTCACAAAGGCTTGCAACCAGAGCAAAGTCCAGCCTGTATTGCATGCAAACTACAACCTACATCTGGACTGTCTTGAGATCAAAGCCTCAACAAAACCGAAGCAGACAATCAGCAACCCTGCTACGGGACATTCTGACATGACTCCTAGCGACAGCTGTTGTTATTATTGGCTTGTGCCGCTCTTCTGCTGTCCACAAGTCATACAGCTCAGGCTTCAAATGACGCTTGGCCACCCATGCTGGGTGCAGCTGCTTCTGAACAAGCTTAGGCGCCTCAACAGGCACTGCCACCTCAGCCAGTGGTTGCAAATCATGATACAAAACAGCATCATGAGGCACATTTGCAGCCACTGCAGCTGCACTTGTCACTCTCCTTTGCACTTCAGGGTCTTGCAGCACAGCTGCAGCGTCAAATTCTGCCCCCTGAAGCTTGTCAATCTTGGCTGCTAGCAGAGCTGTGGAGTTAGCCTGAGGCTGGGCTATGGCAGATGCTGGCGGCCGTGCGGCCTGCTGAATCTGTGTCAAAGGCTCTCTGGGGTGTTGACCCCCAGCTGTCCAGAATTGACCTGCAGGGGTGCGGCTGGGGTAAGCTGGCTGCTCTACCAGAGCCTCTGCTGATGCTAAAG